>ENA-OSAI01000009-OSAI01000009.1-marine-sediment-metagenome-genome-assembly--contig:-NODE-9-length-157819-cov-14.478449_pt1 | contig 157819 bp, 178 predicted proteins | sample MGYA00237871_ERZ529316 | MGnify/ENA primary metagenome ERZ529316 (study PRJEB26369, sample SAMN03142814) | marine sediment metagenome | biome: marine; feature: borehole; material: sediment...
GGACTTAACCCAACATCTCACGACACGAGCTGACGACAACCATGCACCACCTGTCACCGCATCCCAAATGGGAACTCCCTGTTTCCAGAGATGGCACGGTGATGTCAAGACCCGGTAAGGTTCTTCGCGTTGCTTCGAATTAAACCACATGCTCCACTGCTTGTGCGGGCCCCCGTCAATTCCTTTGAGTTTCAGCCTTGCGGCCGTACTCCCCAGGCGGGGCACTTATTGCGTTAGCTACGGCACGGAAGGGGTCGATAACCTCCCACACCTAGTGCCCATCGTTTACGGCCAGGACTACCGGGGTATCTAATCCCGTTCGCTCCCCTGGCTTTCGCGCCTCAGCGTCAGGAACAGGCCAGAGAGCCGCCTTCGCCACTGGTGTTCCTCCCGATATCTACGCATTTCACCGCTACACCGGGAATTCCGCTCTCCTCTCCTGCCCTCAAGTCATCCAGTCTCAAGTGCAATTCCTCGGTTGAGCCGAGGTATTTCACACCTGACTTAAATGACCGCCTACACGCCCTTTACGCCCAGTAATTCCGGACAACGCTAGCCCCCTACGTATTACCGCGGCTGCTGGCACGTAGTTAGCCGGGGCTTCCTCAACGGGTACCGTCACCCCACGCCATTGTTCATAACGTGAGACTTCGTCCCCGTCAACAGAGCTTTACAACCCGAAGGCCTTCATCGCTCACGCGGCGTCGCTGCGTCAGGCTTTCGCCCATTGCGCAAGATTCCCTACTGCTGCCTCCCGTAGGAGTCTGGGCCGTGTCTCAGTCCCAGTGTGGCTGTTCATCCTCTCAGACCAGCTATGTATCGTCGCCTTGGTGAGCCGTTACCTCACCAACTAGCTAATACAGCGCAAGACCATCCCATAGCGACGCAATCGCGTCTTTAAATATCAGAACATGCGTTCCGATATCCTATCCAGTATTAGCCATAGTTTCCCATGGTTATCCTCGTCTTTGGGGCAGGTTTCTTACGTGTTACTCACCCGTTCGCCACTAGAATCCACCGAAGTGGTTCTCGTTCGACTTGCATGTATTAGGCATGCCGCCAGCGTTTATCCTGAGCCAGGATCAAACTCTCCATAATATTTATGAATTGTTTGTTTTATGTACTTTTTTCCTAAAACTCAAATTGACTTGTTCTATTCAGTTTTCAAAGACCAAAAATTCGGTCGCACATATCTTTAGCGTGCGTATAATATTCTACTACAAGTAGCATACTATGTCAACAGTTTTATAAAAGTTTTTTTCGATAATAAAGCCAAAATCAGTTTGTTTCACTATCTTCAAATAAACTTTGATATTTAACCGCTGCAATAAAAAGTATATAAAAATAGTCATCATTTGTCAACGGTTTTCTAAAAGTTTTTTTTGTTTCTTTTTTCTAATAAAAAAACGCCCTTTCACAAAGGCGTTTTCTATCATTTTCTTTCTTATATATTTATATATACTTCGCTAAGTTCTCAATTTCAATAACTTCTTTACCTTCTTTAGAACGATCTACAAATTCAATTTTCGCATCCTTGGCATCTTTACCAACAATGATACGATACTGAATTCCAATTAGATCAGCATCTTTAAATTTCGATCCAGCTCGTTCTTCACGATCATCAAGTAAAACCTCATAACCTTTTGAAGATAAATCAGTATAAATTTTGAGTGATGTTTCTCTTTGAATATCATCCTTTATATTAATAGGAATAATATGAACATCAAATGGTGCAATTTCTTTTGGCCACAAAATCGAATCATCTTTCGAATGTTGTTCAACACTCGCCATCAAAGTACGACTAATCCCAAGTCCATAACATCCCATAATAATTGGTGCTTGGGTACCTTCTTTTGTGACAAAATTCGCGTTCATTGATTCACTATACTTTGTCCCTAGTTTAAATATATTTCCTACTTCAATTCCTTTCGCAATAGCTATAGTTCCACCACACTCAGGACAAGCGTCTCCAACTTCAAGACCACTATGTTCTTGATTCGCAGCATAAGAACAACTACGGCAATATGTTATGGTGTCTTCACCAACTTCACTCATAACCATAAACTCGTCAGCTTCATCTCCACCAATTTGCCCCACATCACTAGAAACGATTTTCGTATCCAATCCACAACGCTGGAAAATCTTGATGTATGCATCTGTAAACTTCTTATACCAAATATCCAAATCTTCATAAGATTCGGTAAAAGTATACGCATCTTTCATGATGAATTCTCGTCCACGCATCAAGCCAAAACGAGGGCGCATTTCATCACGGAATTTGGTTTGAATTTGATACAGTACAAGCGGTAATTTTTTATAAGAATTTACATAATCACGAACAGATTGTGTCACAATCTCTTCATGTGTTGGACCCAAACAAAAATCACGATCTTTACGATCTTTTAGACGCATCAGCTCAGGACCATATTGTTCCCAACGTCCACTCTCTTCCCACAAATTACTTGGTTGAAGAGCAGGCATCAACATTTCACTTGCACCAATTTTATCCAATTCTTCACGAATTATTTTTTCAATGTTACGAATAACACGATAACCTAAAGGCAAATACGTATAAATTCCAGCCGCAACTTGCTTAATAAGTCCAGCTCTACTCATTATCTTATGACTCTTAACTTCTGCATCCTTTGGAGCATCTTTTAAAGTAGGTACAAATAGTAAACTCTGTTTCATACAATCTCTCCTATCTGATATTAAATAAACGTAAGATATCGTTGTAGGTAACAAAAATAAATAATCCCATCAACAATAAATACATCAAGTAATGTAATGTGTTTTCAACTTTTGGATTAGGCTTTCTATTACTGACTGCCTCATAACCCAAAAATACTAACCTTCCACCATCTAAAGCAGGAATCGGTAAAAGATTGATTACTCCTAAGTTTACACTAAGAAGCGCAGTCCAACTCAAAAATGACAACATACCTTGGCTAAGAGCTCGAGAGGTAATCTCATAAATACCCACAGGACCAGCCAAATCTCCGACACCTACTTGGTCATTATTAAATAATAAACCAATAGTCGTGAATATCATCCCAGCAGAAGCTCCAACATTTTTAAATCCAGTTATAAAACTTTGTCCTAAACGAAACTCATACATCGGTGATATACCAATAGAACTATCTACAACACTCACACCTTGAGATTCAATCAAATCTTTATTATATACTTCCGTTTCAATCGTCACACTGGTTAATGTACCATCTATTTCACGATTCACCACAAAAGTCATTTCTGTTTTTGCTTCATTCGAACCAAAATAATCAATCAAATCAGACCAACTATCTAATCCTACACCATCAACCGAAACGAGTTCATCATTTTCAACAAAACCAGCCTTACCAGCCAATGTTTCAGAATCAACATCACCAATAATCAATTCATCTCTTACATTATCTTGAGAATGAAATCCAACACTATAAAAATACAACGTCGGTTGAATACTGAACTCAATCTCTTCTCCATTACGATCAATCAATATTTGAACATCACGATTATCTAAATTGTTATCAAGTTCACTGCGAACATCATCCCAATCATTGACTAGAACATCCTCAATCGATATAATTCTATCACCCTCTACAAATACTTCATCAGCGGGAGAAGAAGGTGCTGTTGTCCCAATCGTTGAATCTTCCACCAAAGGGAATCCAACAATCAAATTCAACACGAGAAAAATAACATAAGCCAACACAAAATTCATTACTGGGCCAGCCACAATCGATAAGAATCTTTGCATCTTTGTTTTTGATCCAAAATTACGTTCATCAGGTGAAATTTGCAACTCACGATCTTTTAATACAAAAAACGCATCTCTCTTCACCGGATAATCATTAATATATAAAGGTTCTTGATTTTTACCAATCAAATCCTTTTTTTCAACAGTCACCAAATCTAAATCTTGATACTGTTCATCCTTAGTATTAACAATAATTTTAACCACTTGACCAAAGTCATCCATCTGTAAACGAACTTCTTGGCCAATTTTGATCATTTCTGCATCAACTTCTTCACCAGCCATCATGACATAACCACCAATTGGAATAGCACGGACACAATAAAGTGTTTCACCCTTACGCTTACTCCATAAAATCGGTCCCATACCAAGGCTAAACTCATGACACAAAATATTTGCACGTTTTGCCATCACAAAATGTCCAAACTCATGAATTAAAATAACCAATCCTAAAATAAATATAAAGACTAATATATTAACTATAACCATATTTACACGTCCTTCTTAGTTGTACCTATCAAATAGATATTCTTTCACCATTTTATCACGATTTAAAATCTTATCAAGTGTTATGTCTTTCTCTTGAGGAAAATGTTCTAAACACTCAAATATCAACTCTTCAATTTTTAGAAAACCAATCTTACCTTCTAAAAATAATGAAACAGCCGCTTCATTCGCTGCATTTAACGTTGCAGGCATCAACCCTTTTTTCATTCCAACCTCAATTGCTAATCGAACCAAAGGATATCGATCAAAATCAACTTCTTCAAAATGTAAGGTTTTAATTTTTGCCAAATTTAAAGATTCACCTTTAAATGGCGCTCTTATAGGATAATAAAGAGCATAAGCAATAGGAATTCTCATATCTGGTAATCCTAGGTGAGCAATTACTGAAGTATCCTTAAACTCGACCATTGAATGAACGATACTCTCTTTATGCAATAAAGGTTCTATTTGCTCATAAGGAACATCAAACAAATAATGTGCCTCAATAATCTCAAACCCTTTATTCATCATCGTTGCAGAATCAATTGTAATTTTTGACCCCATTGTCCAATTAGGATGATTCAAGGCTTCTTTCACACCCACGTTTTTTAATTCCGCTCTACTATAGTCACGAAAACTGCCACCACTAGCTGTGATGATTAGTTTATGAACATCTTTGTACTCTTCACCTTTTAAACATTGGAAAATAGCTGAATGTTCGCTATCTAAAGGGAACAACTTTGCCCCATGTTTTAACAACAAAGGTTTGATAATTTCTCCTCCAATAACCAATGTTTCTTTATTAGCAAGCGCAACATTCAATCCATGTTTTATTGCCTCAACAGTCGGTGCCAACCCTGCACTTCCAACAACCGCATTAACAACCATTGCTTCAAGATCATAAACCGCGGCTTTAATCAATCCTTGAGTTCCAAAACCTACTTCTATATTCGGATACTTTTCGATCAATTTAAGTGCGTCTTTTTCTTCATTCACCGAAATATATTTCGGATGAAATTCTTCTATCAATTCACATAACTTATCAATATTCTTATAACACGTCATCGTTACAACGAAGAAACGTGAAGGATCTTTCCTTACTACATCTAATGTCTGAAGTCCAATACTACCAGTCGCACCAAGCAATTGTATCTTCATCAAATCAACTCCAAGACAACCAAAGCAACAACAATCATTGCTGCGAATAGCGAAGAATCAAAACGATCCATGATTCCTCCATGGCCAGGAAATATTTGTGAAAAATCCTTGATACCATATGTTCGTTTCATTTTAGAAGCAACCAAGTCACCAACTTGCGCCATCACTGATGCCAACATAGCAAGCAATCCAACCATCCAAAATGATAGATCAATTGAATGATTTCCAAGATTGATTAGAAAAATATATAATATAGAAAATAAAACTGCAAAAACGAGTCCGCCAATACTACCTTCTATACTCTTTTTTGGACTTATTTTTGGCGCCAACTTGTGTTTCCCAATACTAACACCGACAAAATAAGCGAATATATCTGTCGATACTGTAATCACAAACAACAACCCTAGAAAAGCAAGACTCTCTTCACGTATAATAGCAAGAGATACAAACCCAAGTACAGGATACATCATTGCCAAAATAGATTTCGCAAATAAATCAAAACTCATATCTTCAATAAAAACCATTAATAAAGAACCTAAAAGTATAAGCCCTAGCAATAAAGGTAAAACCACATCTAGTATAATCCCTTGCTCAGCGCTATAAATAACCACTAAATAAAATAGTAGGTTGTAAGCCAACACAAACACAAAGACACTTTTAGGAACAACTGTTTTCGTCTTCACCATATTCAACATTTCATAGCTCGCAAACACACTCATTAAACCAAGCACACTATATAATATCCAACCACCAAAGATAAAAATAGGGATAAAGAAAAGCCCCATTAATCCACCTGTAATTATTCTCGTTTTCATGATTTTTTCAAGCCCCCAAAACGACGATTCCTATTTTGATAATCACGAATTGCTTTTAATAAATGTTTTTCATGAAATGCAGGCCAATATGTTTTCGTAAAATAAAACTCTGCGTAAGCAGCTTGCAACAGCATAAAATTACTCAATCGTTGTTCACCAGAAGTACGGATCATCAAATCTAATTTCGGTAAGTCTTTTGTATATAAAAACTGCTCAATTGTAGATTCATCAATATCATCAATCGCTATTAATCCATCTTTAACTTCTTTTGTAATACTTTTCACAGCTTCTGCTATCTCATAACGGCTTCCATAATCAAAACAAATATTTAAAATCATCCCAGTACGATTTTTACTCTTTTCTTCGACCCGTTCAATTAGTTCAACCACTTTTTTCGGAAAACGATCCCTTCTCCCAGTAAAAATAACACGCACTTCCGCTTCTTCAAATGAGCCTTTGTATTCTTCTTCAAACATTGATGGCAATTCCATCAAATAATCAATCTCTTCTTTTGGTCTTGACCAGTTTTCTGTCGAAAAAGCATATACACTCATAGTACTTACACCAATCTCGTTTGCAAAAAGTGCCATTCTTTTTAAATTTTCTGCGCCTTTTTTATGGCCGTATGTCCGAGGCATTTTATATTTTTTTGCCCATCGGCCATTTCCATCTAAAATTATCGCAATATGTTTAGGCACATCATGCGCCATCACTTGTTCTTTTAATCCCATAATTTTCACCTCATTTACAATTTATTATTATACCATTAACTCACTTAATAATCTATATAAAGAATGAAACCAGAAAAAAAGGCTGCAAAATAATCTGCAGCCATTTATTACCTAAATTGACATAATTTCTTGATCTTTTTCTTCAACCAATTGGTCAACAAGCGCAACGAACTTATCCGTTAACTCTTGAATATCATCCATATACCCTTTTGCAAGATCCTCAGCCAAATCACCATTTTTTTCAAGTTTTTTGATTTGGTCATTACCTTCACGTCTTAAATTACGGATTGATATCTTTGCTTCTTCTCCATACTTCTTAACTTGTTTCGTTAACTCTTTACGACGTTCAGTAGTAAGTGCAGGCAAAACAAAGCGCAATTGGTCTCCCTCATTATTAGGATTAACGCCCAAATTGGCAGCATTAATTGCTTTCTCAACATCTTTTACAATACTTTTATCATACGGTTTTACAACAAGTTGAGTTGGCTCTGGAGAACTGATATTACCTACTTGGTTAAGCGGTGTAGGGGCTCCATAATAGTCTACATAAACATCTTCAAACATTTTTGGATTTGCGCGACCTGTGCGTACCTTCGCTAAATCATGTCTTAATGTCGCAATACGACTTTCCATTGATTCTTCTAATTCCATCAAAATCATATCTGGCATAATTTTTCCTCCATTAATATATTAACGTTCCTATTTTTTCACCACTAGCAACACGCTTAATATTACCTTTAACATTCATATCGAATACAATTATCTGAATATTATTATCTTTACACAGCGCAGCCGCGGTTGAATCCATGACCTCTAAATGTTTTTCCAATACTTCATGATGCGTAATCGTCTCATACTTCAAAGCATCGTCATGTTTTTGGGGATCTTTATCATAAACAGCATCTGTTCCATTTTTCGCCATCAAAATAACTTTCGCACCAATTTCTGCAGCACGTAAAGCACTCGTAGTGTCAGTAGAGAAATACGGATTACCAGTACCACCACCAAAGATTACAATACGACCTTTTTCAAGATTACTAATCGCTTTTCTACGTATATATGGTTCTGCTACTTGAGAAACATTCAACGAAGTCATTGTTCTTGTTTCTACGCCCAAAGCTTCAAGTGCATTTTGTAACGCAAGTGCATTCATAATGGTTGCTATCATGCCCATATAATCAGCACTACTACGTTCCATACCCATTTCACTAGCGATTTTTCCTCGCCATATGTTTCCACCACCAACAATAATACCAATTTCTAAGGTCCCTAAGTCGTAAGCATCTTTTATTTCTCTTGCGATTGCTTGAACTCTCAATGGATCAATCGGTTTCATTGAATCTTGACCACTTAATGCCTCACCACTTAGTTTAAGAATTATTCTTTTCTTCGGTGCCATTTTCTCTCCCCCTATAAATATAGGACACAAAAACGTGCCCTATCGATTATTATTTCATCTGAGATCGAACTTCGCTAGCAAAATCCTCGACACGTTTTTCAATTCCTTCTCCAACTTCCAAACGTAAGAACGAACGGATTTCACCGTTATGTTGTTTTACGTATTTTTCAACAGTTAAATCAGGGTTTTTAACAAATGGTTGATTCACTAAACAAATCTCTTTTAAATATTTATTCAAACGTCCCATCACCATTTTTTCAACGATGTTGGCAGGTTTTCCCTCATTTAAAGCTTCATTTGTTAATACTTCTTTTTCGTGTGCAATTACTTCATCACTAATTTGATCTTGATTCAAATATTTCGGATTGATTGCAGCAACATGCATCGCAACATCTCTAGCAACTTCGTCATCTACACCTTTTACAACGGTTAAGGCAACAATTTTACCACCCATATGTTTGTATACACCAAACGATTCATCATCGCTCTTAGATACTCTAGAAAATCTTCTTAAAGAAAATTTTTCACCAATTTTCGCAGTTGCACTTACAAGTATATCTGCAATAGTTTGTCCATCTATTTCAACTGCAACAGCTTCTACTTCGTTTGTCGCATCACTATCAATTAAAGCATTTGCTAAATCATCTAGTAAATCTAAAAATTGTTTGTTTTTCGCAACAAAATCAGTCTCACTATTCAATTCAAATAAAATTGCTTCATTTCCTTTTTCCACTGCATTGCATAAACCTTCAGCAGCAATACGTCCAGATTTTTTCTCAGCCTTTGCAATTCCTTTTTCACGTAACCAATCTACTGCTTTTTCAAGGTCACCCTCTGTTGCTGTTAAGGCCTTTTTACAATCCATCATACCAGCACCAGTCTTGTCTCGTAACTCTTTTACAAGTTTTGCACTAATTGCCATTATATTATACCTCCGATTAAGTTTAGTTATCTTATTTGTAATATATCATATGTTTTATAATAATTCAATCTTTACTAACAGTGTATTTCTTAAAAAAAGAGCCCAAAAGCTCTTTTTTTATTACATTAAAGCTTCAATTAATTCGGCTTTTAAAAGTTTTGAATATCCTGTCATTCCACGATCTTTTGCAAGTGCTTTAAGTTCGACAACTGTCATATCCTCAAGCTCTGCTTTCGTAGGTTTCGCCGCAACGTCTTTTTTATCTTCTTTCTTCACTTCAGGTTTAGAAACAGGTTTCTTAGTTTCTTTTTTCACTTCAGGTTTCGCTTCTTTAACTTGTTTTTTCACTTCAGGTTTCGGTGTTTCTTTTACCTGTTTTTTCACTTCAGTTTTTACTGCAACAGGTTCTTTTGTTTGTGGTTTTGCATCAGTTTGTGGTTGTTGTTGAGGTTTTGATAGTCTACTAGGTTTAGGTTTGTCTGTTTTTGTTTCAGGTCTTGCTGCTCTTTCAGTTCTCTCAGGTCTTTTTTGTTGATCAACTCTTGGTTTCGCATCTCTTTTTGGTGCAGGAGCTGCTTCATCAGTAGATGTACCAGCATTAGCCGCATCAAACGCACTAGCCATAATTCCAACAATCAATTTTACTGAACGAATTGCATCATCATTTGCAGGAATGATTACATCCACATAATCTGGATCACAGTTTGTATCAACCATACCAAATACTGGAATATGTAATTTTCTTGCTTCTAATACTGCATTGATTTCTTTCATTGGATCAACAACAAAAACTGCCTCAGGCAAAGTTCTCATGTCTTTAATTCCACCTAAGAATTTTTCCAATTTTTCTAATTCTTTACGCAACCCTAAAACTTCTTTTTTCGGTAAACGATCAAAAGTACCATCTTTTTCCATACGGTAAATATCATGTAATCTACGAATACTCTTACGGATCGTTTTAAAGTTCGTCAACGTTCCTCCAAGCCATCTTTGAGACACATAATACTGTCCAGTACGAAGAGCTTCTTCACGCACAACATCTTGTGCTTGTTTTTTTGTACCCACAAATAAAATTTTTCCACCATTTTTTGCAATTTCAACAAGTTGTTTATGAGCTTCCTCAATATACCCTACTGTTTTCTGCAAGTCGATAATATGGATTCCACTTCGAGATGTAAAAATATATTTTTTCATCTTCGGATTCCAACGACGAGTTTGATGTCCAAAATGAACACCACTCTCAAGCAGTTGCTTCATTGTTACTACTGCCATTATAATTCCTCCTTTTGATTTGCCTCCACTACCCATTTTCATCAATCACCACTACATTTGTAGCTCAAGGCAATCAACTAAGGTGTGTGTGTATTTTACGGCTTTTATATTTTACCAAAAATAGCGAATAAACGCAAGGATTTTATCATATTTTATCTACAACCAAGAAAATCCCCTAAAGACAAGATAAAAACGCTCATTAAAGAGCGTTTATAATTCATTTCTAGAAACACGATGATAAAGTTCAGTATCATATGCAAGCGCAAATAAATTTATAAGTGGCTTATACACCCATAAAACAGTTAAAAACCCTGTCGTACCCATAATCACTTCAAATAATAAATCCCCTACTAAATAAGGAATAGGATTCATAATTGATGTTTGAATCATATGAAAGGGAATAAACATCCAACCATAAACAAATCCAAATATCAACGCAAATATCGCCAGTATATATTCGTTTTTCGTATGTTTTAAAAAACCATGATGAACAATTGGAATCAAGCTCCATGCGAGCAACATCGGTATCATATAAAATGGATTTAACCCACCATAATACATACTATCTAAGAATACATAAACAAAAATAAGAATAAACATTTCTTTCTTGCTAAAGACACTTGAATACACAAGTAACAAAACAACTGTAAACTGAATATTTGGCAAAAAAGCCAACACTTGTTCTTGTACAAACAAAATCGATATCGCAAAAGCAAGTAAAATCATTTTTCTAGTTTCCAATTTATTCACCTCCTACTTCTTGGACCTCAAAACGAACAACATCGCCATCTTCCAATTCAATCATATCTACGCCAAGATTACTATAAGTATCATTGATATATATTGCAAAATACGAAGATGTCCAATCTGTTATTACATCATTAATTCCTAATATCACAGGACTACCAAGCAACAGATCATTACATTCTTCACTCGGTTTATAACTACTATTTGCACAAACCAAATCTAAATGCTCATTCACCAAATCAAACAAGGTATCACCCTGATAATAAGAAAATGTTTCTTCCAAAACAACCTTTTCACCATCATGAACAATAATGATTACCTCACCATCATTTTCTGCACCTCGGTTTTGAAGCAACAAAAACAATCCCACAAAACTCAACAGCACAACAAACGTTAAGACAATCTTTTTCATACTATAACCCTCAATCTATATGATACGGATGTACACTCGTTCCTAATGCTTTATATTCTTGATACATCACAATCGCCAAAAAAGCTTGTGGTGTACTAAACATCAAATCAACATCAAAATCATCATCCAAAAGATAGTCAAATGCTCCATCTTCTGTCTTAAAGTCTAACAATCTACTAATTAAACTTACTCCACTAACAGACAAAGCATCTCCACTAGGATCAATACCATTCGCCAATAACCCAATAATTACTTGTGCCATACTTGCAGCGTTTTCTGTCCCTGGATATGTTGTTTCTCCATAGACCATATCACGTGTTTTTACTCCACCTGTATCCAATTGATTTTCTTCAATCCAAAACACATATTCATCAATCAAACTTTGTCTATTTTCAAAATCACTATCAGCCAAAGCAACCAATGATATTCCACCAGCATCTAATCCTAAAGAAACCGGTGTATTGTTCATCAAATCCTGTTCAAAAGTATCAATCAATTCTGCATATAATTCAGGTGATTGCTGAAGCACTAATAACCCATACGCTGTTTCCCCATAAGGTCCAACTGAAGCAGTATTTGCATAATCATTGAGCAATGCATCAACATCATAACCAAGCATACTAAGCATCGTGACTGCTTTAAAATAATCAGCTGTCGTTTCAAGTGTATTTTCATCAAACATAGCCATATTCGCAATGTCTAAATCATCAATATACTCTTCTTCTAGTCCCAATAAATTTAAAGCACTCAAAACATTCACATCAATAAACGATTCATTGATATACTTCTCAATATGATGATTCAAAAACAACGTAATCATCTCATCAATCTCTTGCAAAACAGTGTCATACCATACAATATCGAAGGTGAATGTATCACCATCTTCGAGTGTTAATTGATCAATCCCACTCATGGCCATTTCTCCATTTTCACTAATGGCAATATATGAACCATTTTTTGGATTCAAATCTTCTAAAGAAATAATAAATACCCCATATTCACTTTCTGAATATGTCAAATCAAAATGCGTATTAACAACGTCAAATAGCGTCCCTTCATACCCTTCAACCAAATGAAACCCTGTCACTTCATCACCGATTTCAATCGTTATGTTGATTGAGTATTCTTCCTCGATTGGTGTTTCATCCGACGGTAAATCATCGTTCGGATCTGTTACAATTGGATCTTCTGTTTCATCAATGCACGAACTTAACGTAAACACAAACAAAAACATGACGACCATAGAGAATAGTTTTTTCATTTTGTCAGCTCCTTTTTTAGTATTTTAAAATAAAAAAAACCATCCCCCTGGATGATTATACGTTTTTTAACTATTAAAAAAGTCAAATTACGTAGATACTCATTACCCAGGAGTATTACTAATATGGATAATAGGTAGGTCTACCGGCTTGACTTCATCCTACTCCGCACCTTCCCGCTAATGCAGTGGTTGTTTGCGTTTTGTCCGAATTACGGTTGCTGGGACAGCTTGAGATTTACACTCAATTCCCTGTTATGTTTTTCAACACCTGTTATCTACTTTATATTCTATGCCAACAAAGACAATAAGTCAACTAAAAATCTATTTATCTAACTATTTTCCAGTACTTCCAAAACCACCTTTTCTTGTATTAATTACCGTTTCCTCATTCGGACTAATTAAAAACTTATGAAAGATTCCTTGTGCAATTCTTTCACCTTTTACAATCTTCACATCCTCTGTTCCAAAATTATACAAAGAAACAAAAATAGCCCCATCATTATCAGGATTTTCATAATAATCAGAATCAATAATCCCAACATTATTAGGAATTGTAACATGATAATTTTTCGGCAAACTACTACGAGGATATATCTTCAACACTTCATCTTCTTGCATATATGCTTTCAACCCAGTCTTTGCCAACACTATCTCTCCTGCTTTAACCAAGGTATCTTCAATCACTCTTATATCATATCCAGCACTATGTTTCGTCCCTCTTTTCGGCAGCAAAACACCTTTATTTTCATACCCTCTTGCAACTTCAAATCCTCTCAATTTAACATCTCCTTCAACAATTTTAAAACATATAATTCTCGCTCTGTCCAATGATATTTACTACCTTCATCAAATTTCTTTTGATTTGTCATAATTGCTTCATCAACAGTAACCCATGTAGGTGTAAACTCAAGATTATGCTCATATACATCAAAATTAGGAGAAAACTCTTCATCAGAAATTTCACAAAAGTAATAATATGATCGTAAATAGAAATAACGCTTTTCATCATAGATATCATTGTATATTTGGTCAACATATCCTAAACTCTCGTTGACACTAATCACCTTACGTCCAACCTCTTCAAGAACCGCTCTTTTCAAAGCAATATCTTTAATTTCGCCTTCCAAAAGTCCACCGCCAGGGAATTTATACTCTTCCGCCTTATTTGAATACACCATCAACAATTTCCCATGCTCAAAAATAATCGCTCTTACACTATCACGATAAGTAATAGGCTGGTATCCAATTCGTTTTTCCCTACGATCAAACATCTTTAAAAGCTTCATAATCTCTCTCCCATAACAACCAACATTTGTGTAGCAAGTTCAAACCCTTTTTTATGTATATACTTTTTCAATTTCTCCGCTTTACTTGACATCAATTTCTTAAAATCTTCATCTTCTAATTTATCAACCAATCGATCAATCGTTTGATCAATACTATCGAAATCTTCTTTCTGCATTTCACGCTCAACAGGATATACCATATCCCAAGCATCAAAAATTTTCTTGGAACTTACAGACTGAAGTCTATCTAAAATATCTTTACTCGACATTGTCTCATCATGTGTTCTTCCCAAATGTCGATCAATCTCTGCAGCAAAATGATGCAACTTCATATGACTCTTTTGTGCCTTTGATAACTGATCATTCATCATCTCATTCACTAATAGATACCCATTAGGAGCAAGTAACCTCTCCATATGCTCAAAAAGCTTATCCAAATCATCAAAATGATGTAACGAATTTGACAACATAATCACATCAAATTCCTCATCAACCATATCAAAAATATCTTTTTCTTCGAATTTGATACGAACATCTTCAAAAGAAGCCTTTGCTGTTAAAATCCCTTTTTCAGAAGTATCCACGCCCAATATAGTTTCATAATCATCATACATTCGCGCAATCAAATGAATAAACGATCCATTACCTGTAGCGACATCAAGAATCCGCTTTGGTTTTACACGATGAAAAAATGCTTGCAATTTTCTCATATTCTCACAACCTTTAGCTGTTTTAAATATTATATCACAAGCATTCAATTAAAAAAACTATTCGTATGAAAACAAATAAATTACTGTTCTATCGCAAATTTTAACTCCGCTTTTACAACCACTTTTCCATCTACTTTCGCAACCGCTTCACCAATTCCTATCGGGCCTTTTTGTTTAATGATTTTCACAGACAATTCTAAAGTATCTCCTGGCAAAACTTTTGCTTTAAACTTACATTTATCAATTCCAGCAAAATACGCAATTTTTCCCTTATTCTCTTCCAATGATAGAATTGCCACTGCACCAGTTTGCGCAAGCGCCTCGACAATCAACACACCAGGCATCACATGCTCACTCGGAAAATGTCCCATAAATTGTTGCTCATTAGCACTAACATTTTTAATTGCCACCGCACTTACTCCAGCTTCGACTTCAAGAACCTTATCAATCATCAAAAAAGGATAACGGTGAGGAATAATCTTCATTATTTCATTACTATTTAACATAACCTTCCTCCTCATACTTTTGAAATACAAGGGTCGCATTATGTCCACCAAATCCAAGTGAATTGGATAGCGCAACATTGATATTTTTAACTACACCCTCATTAACAGTATAATCCAAATCACAAGCTGGGTCAAAATGTTTATAGTTGATTGTTGGAGGAACAAACCCTTCTCGCACAGCCTCTACACAAAAAAGAGCTTCAATAGCACCACTTGCTCCAAGTAAATGCCCTGTCATAGATTTCGTACTCGAAATCTTGATTTCCTTTGCATGTTCACCAAAAGCACGTTTTATCGCTAAAGTCTCCACTGCATCATTTAAAGGTGTCGATGTACCATGAGCATTGATATAATCTACATCATTCACTTCCAATGATGCATCTCTAATCGCACTCAACATAGAATTCATTGCTCCTTCTCCATTCTCAGAAGGACTTGTAATATGAAACGCATCACAAGTAGATCCATACCCAACAATTTCCCCATATATATTCGCATTTCTAGCCTTCGCATGTTCCAAAGACTCCAACACCAAAGTCGTTGCACCTTCACCCATCACAAATCCTGAACGCTCTTTATCAAATGGCGTAGAAGCATTCAATGGATCATTTGATTTATTCAGTGCCTGCATCACACTAAAACCAGCAATTCCAAGAGGAATAACCGTCGCTTCACTACCTCCCGCAAGAGCCAAATCTAAATACCCATCACGAATCTTATGAAATGCTTCACCAATTGAATTTGACGCACTAGCACAAGCTGTTACACTCGCAGTCGCAATCCCCTTTAACCCGTATTCAATCGCAATATTACCCGCCGCAATATTAATAATCGCACTAGGGATAAAAAAGGGACTCACACGATTATAACCTTTTTCTTTTGCCTTATCTTCTTGCTCCGCAATCATTTTAAGTCCACCAATACCACTACCATAAAACACACCATATCTTGAGGTATCTTTCCCCTCAAAAGAAAGACCCGCATTCGTAACCGCTTCTTTCGATGCAATCATCGCAAGCATTACAAAACGATCCATACGTTTCATCGCTTTTTTCCCAAAATACTCCTCAAAATCAAAATCCTTAATTTCCGCAGCAATCTTCACATCATGATCAGTCGTGTCATAGCTCTTGATAAAATCAATCCCATTGACACCTTTTTTTGCATTTTCCCAAGTCGTATGAACATCATTTCCAATTGGTGAAATGGCCCCACGACCAGTAATCACTACACGTCTTTTATCCATTACACCATTCCTCCATTAACTGAAATAACTTGTCCAGTAATATAAGCTGCATCATCACTTGCTAAAAAGAGCGCAAGCGCTGCAATATCTTTTGCATTTCCAAAACGCCCAAGCGGAATCGTTGATAGATAACTTTCTTTCACAGTTTCAGGTAAATCATCCGTCATTTTTGTTTGAATAAATCCAGGCGCAATCGCATTCACACGTACACCACGAGAACCAAATTCTTTTGCCAATGATTTTGTCAACCCAATAATCCCTGCTTTCGAAGCAACATAATTCGCCTGTCCAGCGTTTCCTATTAATCCTACAACACTCGCAATATTAATAATTGAACCACTACGTTTCTTTAAAAACGCTTTAGTCAATCCTTTACTCATTGCCCATGTACCTTTTAAATTCACATTGATTACATCATCAAATTCTTTTTCACTCATACGAAGCATTAAATTATCTCTAGTAATTCCAGCATTGTTCACCAACACATCGATGGACAACCCTAGCTCTTTTAACTTCAAAACCATCGAATCAACATCATCCATTTTTGAAACATCACCTTTTAATAAAGTAATATTTTCTAAAGAATCACGCAATTCTTCTGCCTCTTTTTCTTGATATAAATAATTCACCACAACGTGTGCTTTTGCTTGTGCAAACATCGTGACAATCTCTTTTCCAATCCCGGTATTTCCACCAGTTACTAAAACTGTTTTGCCAGATAAATTAACCATTATATCCTCCTAAATCACGCTCAGCGATTTCATTCAAATCACGAACACTAGATATCGTGAAAACATTGACCTTACGATCTACTTTTTTAATCATACTTTTTAAAACACTTTTTGGTGCAACTTCAATAAAAGTATCCACACCTAACGAAATAGCTTCTTCAATAGATTGATAAAAATACACACTTGAATCAATCTGTTTCTGCATTTCTTTTTTCAAATCTCCCTCTAATACTTTCCCCGTCGTATTTAGCAACAAAGGAATGGTTGGCTTATTGATTTCAACTTCTTTAAGAAACTGCCCATATCCCTTAGCAGCATCTTTCATAAAAGGTGTATGAAATGCTCCACTAGAAGGTAACATAATTGCTCTTTTTGCTCCAGTATTTAACGCTTTCTCACAAACCTCTTTGATATCCTTCTTTAACCCACTAATCACCAATTGGTGTGGTGTATTATAATTGGCCAAAAACACATTTTCCTGATCAAGTAAGGGCATCAAAGTCTCCACATCTAATCCTAAAATAGCTGCCATACCTTGTCTTTCATCACAAGCATTACTCATCAACTCAGCACGTTTTTGAATCAATCTCAACCCACTTTTATGATCGACTACTCCACTCGCATAAAGCGCACCATACTCTCCTAAGGAAAGACCAAAAGTCACATCAATCATTATCTCTTTTTGTCTTAACTGATCAACCACAAATACATCAAACAAAAAAAGCAATATTTGTGCATAAAGTGTTTCATGTAACTTAGGATGATTTTCACTAAATGCTACTTCACGTAACGGTAATTTCGTTTGCTCTTCCGCAAACAGATACAAAGCTCTAACTTCCTCAAAAGCCTCATAAAAATCTTTTCCCATAAAAGGGATTTCACTTCCCTGACCTGCAAAAATCAATCCAATCATACATCAATCTTCCCAGTAAAAAGCAAACTCGGCTCACAAATCGATGCCAATATATCTTTCACAGGACGAATGCTTTTTACCAAACCAGCACTTTGTCCTGCCATCAAACTTCCATAATGAATATCCCCATCAAATACTGCTTTACGAAGAGATCCAAGTGTTAATTTTTCCATCTCTTCCAATGTAATATTTGGATCTTTTGCCATTTTTAAATACGCTTTTGCCATTTTATTTTTTAATACCCGCACAGGTGCTCCAGTATTTCGACCAGTAACAACTGTATCTGTATCTTTCGCAGAAACAACTTTATTTTTATAGTTCACATGAATCGGGCACTCTTCACTCGCAAGCAACACAGTTCCAATTTGTACCCCTTTTGCACCAAGTACAAAAGCCGCATCAAACCCACGATGATCCGCAATACCACCAGCCGCAATCACCGGAATATCCAATGCATCACTAACTTGTGGAACAAGCGTAAACGTCGTCAATTCACCAACATGTCCTCCTGCCTCAGTTCCTTCAACAATCACAGCGTCTGCCCCAGCACGTTGCATTCTAATACCTAGCGCAACACTCGGAACAACAGGAATCACTTTGATATTTGCATTTTTCCATTTTTCAATATATTCTCCAGGATTTCCTGCCCCAGTCGTCACCACAGGAACGCCCTCTTCAATCACCATATCACTAATATCTTTCGCATGTGGACTCATCAACATAATGTTGACACCAAAAGGCTTATCCGTCAATTTCTTCAAAGAACGGATTTCATCACGCACTCGATCAACATCCCATCCGCCACTACCAATTAATCCAAGACCTCCAGCATTACTAACTGCTGCCGCAAGTTCATGCGTCGCAATATTTGCCATACCACCTTGAATCACAGGATACTTTATCCCTAGTAAATCTCTCAAGTCACTCATATTTTTCCTCCTAATACTTGACCAAAGCTCCAGCCCAGGTTAACCCTCCACCAAAAGCAATCGTCATAAATGTATCTCCCACTTTAATTATATTTTCTTTGATGGCTTCATCAATCGCAAGTGGAACACTTGCTGCCGATGTATTACCATATCTACTAATATTAAGATACATCTTATCCATCGGAAAATCAAGGTCTCTTGATGCTTTATCGATGATTCTTTCATTTGCTTGATGACAAACGATATAATCTATATCATCTAGTGTTATATTATTTCTCTCAAGCAACTCATTGACTGTCGCCACAAGAACTTTTGTCGCAAACTTAAATACATTACGTCCATCCATCTGAATAAAATCTTGGATTTCCGCTTGATGATTCACCAAAGTTTTTGGACTTGGATTTTTACAAATCAGCAAATCATCCACATCTCCTTGTGCCTTTGAAATCACATCGATCAAACCCGCTTCATCACTTTTAGAAATAATCATCGCACCAGCCGCATCTCCAAACAAGACACAAGTATTACGATCACTAAAATCTGTCCATCTTGTCAGTGCCTCAGCGCCAACAACAAGCGCATGTTTATATGCGCCACTTTGAATCATCTTATCAGCAATATTCATCGCATAAATAAATCCACTACAAGCAGCATTAATATCAAACGCCATCACCGGATCAAGTCCCAATTTCGCTTGTAACATCTGACTCACACCAGGAAACACATTATCAGCAGACACTGTTGCTACAATCACTAAATCAATCAATGATTGATCAATCCCAGCAGATGCAATAGCTTCTAAAGACGCATGATACGCCATATCCAACGTACTCACATCTCCTGCATATCTTCGCTCTTTGATCCCAGTTCGTGAACTAATCCACTCATCTGAAGTTTCTATATATTTGGTAAAATCTTCATTCGTCACAATCATTTCTGGTACATAACTACCCGTACCACTAATCTTTGAATGGTTCATGTTTTTGTCCTCCTAAGTTGTCATAATTAAATCGTTGGAAAAAGCCAATATTACGATATTTATTTCTTCTCCCTTGAATCAAATCACCAACCGAAACTTTCCTTAAATCTCTCAACCTCGAAACAAGCAATTTTTTCACTTCTAAAACTGTCGCCTCGACATCAAAGTGAGCTCCCCCGATCGGCTCTTTAATTACGCCTTCAATAATCCCAAGTTCCAACAAATCTTTACTCGTCAACTTCATCACTGAAGCTGCGTAAGGTGCCTTTGAAGCATCTTTCCATAAAATCGATGCATATCCCTCAGGACTCAGAATCGAATACACAGCATGCTCCAACATATAAATCTCATTAGCAACACCAATCGCAAGTGCTCCACCACTTCCACCTTCACCAATCACAATTGATATCACCGGAACTGATAAATCACTCATCTCAAATAAATTACGCGCAATCGCTTCTCCTTGACCTCGCTCTTCAGCTTCAATTCCTGGATAAGCACCAGGTGTATCAATCAAAGTAATGATCGGACGATGAAATTTCTCTGCTTGTTTCATCAATCTCAATGCTTTACGATATCCTTCAGGATGAGCCATCCCAAAATTGTATCTCATTTGATCTTCAATATTCTTCCCTTTTTGTTCCCCAATAATCGTTACATTTATCCCGTGAATACAAGCCAAATATCCTTTGATACTTTCATCATCCTGATACAATCTATCCCCTTTAAGTTCAATATAATCATCCGTCAACATTGCGACAAAATCATCGGTTTTAGGACGCGCACTATGACGCGCAAGCAACACATTATCCCAAGCACTTAACTCTTTCATCATCGTCTGTTTATAGCGTGCCACTTCTTCTTCCAATTTTTTCTTTGCATCACAATCATCTATCTCATCAATCTTACTTAACAATTCTCGTAATTTTGTCTCTTTTTCTAATATATTCATACGTCCTCCTAATGAAACCTGAGAATTTTCGCAAGTGTTTTTTTCAATTCGTGACGATCAACTACTTTATCAACAAATCCTTTTTTTAATAAAAATTCTGACTTTTGAAATCCCTCTGGCAAAGATTGCTTAATCGTTTGCTCAATCACTCTCGGTCCAGCAAATCCAATTAATGCATCTGGTTCAGCCAAAATAATATCTCCAAGCATCGCAAAACTAGCAGTCACACCACCTGTTGTTGGATGTGTTAATACACTAATATACAACAAGCCTAAATCAGAATGTTGTTTCACTGCAGCACTTGTCTTAGCCATCTGCATCAAACTATAAATACCTTCTTGCATCCTAGCTCCACCGGAAGCTGCAAATAAAATCATCGGTAGTTTCTTGTACATCGCATATTCAAAACTCTTCGTCACTTTCTCACCAACTACACTACCCATACTTCCCATCATAAAAAAGCTATCCATCACACCGACCACACAAGGCATTCCATGAATTTCTCCATAACCATACACATACGCCTCGTCCAATCCAGTCTTTTCTTTGTAAGCAGCTACTTTCTCTTCATAACCATCTTGAAACAACGGATTAAGTGTAATATATCCAAGTCCTTTTTCCACAAAACTATTGCGATCAATGATCAAATTTAATCGATCAATCGCTCGCATTCTCAGCGGATGATGACAAACAGTACAAACAAAATCATTATCAACAAAAGCCTGAATCTGAATCGTCGATTTACAAGAAGGGCACTTCGTATATAACCCACTTGGTACATCTGCTTCCATCGCTTTCGTCTTTTGTCTAGCCTTATGATATTTTAATGTTCTTGTTTTTCGTTTTTGATATTCCTCTTTTATCCAATTATTCATCGTCATACTCCAATAACACATTCATTTTTTGCTCTAAGAACTTCGTATCAAACTGATATTCTTGAACCATCGGATGACGCAAAATCATCTCACAAAATGATTGATTTGTTTTCACTCCATGAATAATCAATTCAGAAAGAGCACTCTGCATCTTCAAAATTGCTTCTTTTCTAGTTTTACCCTTAACAATGAGTTTCCCAATCATTGAATCATAATAAGGAGAAATCTGATACCCAGTATACAAAAAACTATCCATTCGAACATGAAAACCACCAGGTACATGTAACCCTGTTACTTTTGTTGGACTAGGAGCAAAATTGTTTTTTGGATCTTCTGCATTGATACGGCACTCGATCGCATGACCATCAAAAACAATATCTTTTTGCTTAAAAGATAGTTCCTCTCCAGCCGCAATCTTGATCTGCTCTTGAATTAAATCAATTCCTGTTATCATTTCCGTCACTGGATGTTCTACCTGAATACGCGTATTCATTTCAATAAAATAAAAAGCACCATCTTCCACCAAAAACTCAATCGTACCAGCATTCTCATAATGGACATACTCAGCAGCCCTCACGGCACATTCGCCCATTTCTATACGCAAAGCATCCTCTAATAAAGAAGGTGCCTCTTCGATCACCTTTTGATTTCTTCTTTGTAACGAACAATCACGCTCACCCAAATGGACAACATGCCCATATTTATCAGCCAAAATTTGAAACTCAATATGTTTTGGATGAATCAAATAACGCTCAATATACACCGCGTCATCATTAAAAGCAACACGAGATTCATTGCGAGCCATATGATAGGCACGTTCAAATTCATCCATCGAATTCGCAAGCTTAATACCTCTTCCTCCACCACCAGCACTTGCCTTTATCAGTAAAGGAAATCCTACTTCATTCGCAATTTTAACAGCGTCTTCATAACTCTTTACCTTGGCATCACTACCAGGTACAACAGGTACACCAGCTTCAATCATCAACGCTCGCGCATTTGCTTTATTCCCCATGTTTTCAATCACAGTACTAGATGGTCCAATAAAAGCAATATTACAAGATTCACACAATTCAACAAACTTTGCATTTTCACTTAAAAATCCAAAACCAGGATGAATCGCTTCCGCCTTTTTTTGAATCGCTGCACTTATGATATTCTCCATATGTAAATACGAATCTTTTGACTGTCTACTACCTATGCAAACAGCTTCATCTGCAAGTTGCACATGAAGCGAATCTTTGTCAACATCACTGTAAACTGCGACTGTTTCAATATTCATTTCTTTACAAGCTCTAATGATACGAACTGCAATCTCTCCTCGATTCGCCACCAATATCTTTTGAAACACTATAGTATCTCCAAAACAAGTTCTTGAAATTCCACAAGATCTCCATCTTGCTTAAATATCTTTTTCACAACACCATTTCTTGGCGCAACAATCTCATTCATCACTTTCATTGCTTCAACAATAAAAAGGACTTGTCCTTTCAGAACTTTGTCCCCTTCAGTAACAAAAGGATCACTTGTTGGAGAAGGTTTCGAATAATACGTACCTACAATCGGAGAATTCACTTCTAAATCCGTCTTTTCCTCAGTTACTTCACTCCCTGCATTTGTTTCACTATGTCCAGGAAGTGAAGAAACTTGAGGCTGAGGAGGTACTGTTGAAAAAAGTTGTGGCGTTTCTTTTTCAAGTTTGATTGTAAACTCATTTTCACTAATTTCTAACTTATGTACATTTGATTCTTCAAACTCTTTCATAATACGTTTTATTTGTTTTATATCCATCATGACCACCTTATACTTTGATATTCAAAATATCAAACATGTAAAAAAAATTATTGATGACTCTCAATATAATCAACGATTTGTTTTACTGTTTTAAATTTTTGTGCTTCTTCATCATTAATCTCTATATCAAACTCATCTTCAATCGCCATAATCAATTCTACAGCATCTAAAGAGTCTGCACCTAAATCATCATCAAGTTTCGCTTCTAATGTTACCTCTTCTTCATTCACATCTAATTCTTCTGCAATTAATTTTTTTACTCTTTCAAACATTCTTTTCATTCTCCTTTTTTATATAAATTTACTCCTTATTCTACAAAAAAAACGTCCAATTGTCAATTTATTTTGAATATCAAAACATTATGAAAACCTTTTATTCAACCACCTTTCATATGTTTATTTTTTCATATGTTTTGACACTCATATAAAATCAGATAGATTTCTAAATATTTCAATTTTTAAAAGCCCTTAACAACAAGATTGAGACTATTCATCTAACTCTTATATGAACAATCAAACATATGTATACCGCGTCATATATTTAACACTTCATTCTTTTGATATGACATTAGAATTATTTTAAAAAATATAAAAAGGCAATCATTTTTGATTGCCTTCATACAATTCTTCTAACGATAACTCTTTATCTTCATAAATATGTTCTTCTCCATCAATTTCAACAACTAGATGCCCACTTCTTGTCACATCTAGAATTCTTCCTTCTTTTCCACTTACTTCTATATACTTTCCAATCACCATAGAATACTTCATATAACAACCATGGATATAACTCAACGTTTCATCTTCTAACTCATTATAAATCTCAATAAATCGATGTAAAACATCATCTAAACGCAATGGATTTGTAGTCAATTCTGTCATTGAGATAGCCTTGCCTTCTAAATGAGGAATGCTTTTTTGCAACACATTTAATCCAACACCAACTGTAACACAATCCAACGCACTCACACCACTTGTTTCAATCAATATTCCAGCAATTTTCTTTCCTTTAACGATGATATCATTAGGATACTTGATGCTTGCTTTGATATCAAATTGTTCTAAGACCTTCACAAGTGCCAACGATGTTTGAAATAAAATACGTGCGATATCTTTGTACGCTATATTTTCCGAAAGCAAAAAACTAAAATACAAATTGCCTTTTTCACTAATCCATACTTGGCCTTTACGCCCTCTTCCTTTACTTTGCATACTAGATGAAACCACTGTACCATGATTCAAGTTTTGCTTGTTTTGTTTAATAAAATCATTGGTAGAAGTCACGGAATCAAACTGCATTATTTTTTTTCCAATCATTGAATCACCTACTTTAAATCTACTATACTTTGTTTTCAAAACCTTGTCAATCTTAATGACCAAACAAAGAAAAAAAGCAGGAAATTACTACTTTCCTGCTTTTGCTTGTTTGATATTCTTTTTCAATTCACGTTCAGCTTTTGCAAAATCTACATTACGTTTTCGATTTTCTTCTAATCGCTCTTCACGCACCGTATTTAGATGATCCATCGCAGAAACTTTACTCATACCAACATGTGCTTCTTGAGCAATCACACTAATTTTATCGTTCTTATGCTCAACTACACCATTAATGACAACAGTATATAAAGATTTATCTTCGCGCACCATCTTAACATAGCCAACATCAATCGCGCTAATAATTGGAACATGTCCTTTTAGAATCGCAAATTCGCCATTCATTTTTGATGAAATTACAACATACTCAACACTTTCATTGTACAGTTCACCTTGTGGAGTTACAACGGTAATATCCATTTGTTTTCCTCCTTATTCCATCTTTTCAGCTTTTTTAATAACATCCTCAATGCTTCCAACCAAACGGAATGCTTCTTCTGGTAAATGATCATATTTACCATCTAATATATCTTTGAACCCTTTTACTGTATCAGCTACAGGAACATACGTCCCTTTTTGACCAGTAAATTGTTCAGCAACATGGAAGTTTTGTGATAAGAACAAACGTATACGTCTAGCACGATGTACAACAAGTTTATCGTCTTCACTCAACTCATCCATCCCCAAAATCGCAATAATGTCTAACAACTCATTATAACGCTGAATAGTACGCTGTACTTCACGCGCAATATCATAATGTTCTTTCCCAACAATTTCAGGTGTTAATGCTCTAGAAGTAGAAGCCAAAGGATCAACCGCTGGATAAATCCCTTCTTCTGATATTTTACGTGAAAGGTTAGTCGTTGCGTCCAAATGTGCAAACGTCGTAGCAGGAGCCGGGTCAGTATAATCATCTGCCGGTACATAAACTGCTTGAATAGAAGTAATTGAACCTTCTTTGGTAGATGTAATACGCTCTTGTAATTTCCCCATCTCAGTCGCTAATGTAGGTTGATATCCAACCGCACTAGGCATACGACCAAGCAACGCAGAAACCTCACTACCTGCTTGCGTAAAACGGAAAATATTATCAATAAATAATAATACATCTTGTTTCTCACGATCACGGAAATGCTCCGCCATCGTTAACCCAGTCAAACCAACTCTCATACGCGCTCCAGGTGGTTCATTCATTTGACCAAAAACCATCGCTGTTTTCTTAATAACCCCTGAATCAGTCATCTCATGATATAGGTCATTTCCTTCACGAGTACGCTCTCCAACACCCGCAAACACACTAATACCACCATGTTCTTGCGCAATATTGTTGATTAACTCTTGAATCAACACTGTTTTCCCTACTCCTGCTCCACCAAACAGCCCAATTTTACCACCTTTGATGTATGGAGCAAGTAAATCTACAACCTTGATTCCGGTTTCTAATATTTCCACTTCGCTACTCAATTCATCAAGTTTTGGTGCAGTTCGATGAATTGGATCACGTTTAATTTCTTTTGGTAACTCATCTTTACCATCAATCAAATTTCCAAGTACGTTAAACATACGTCCAAGCGTTTCTTTTCCAACAGGAACAGATATAGGAGCCCCTAAATCAACAACATCCATACCACGTTTTACTCCATCAGTAGAATCCATCGCAATTGTACGAACAATATTGTTTCCAAGATGTAAAGAAACTTCTAAGGTTAAATCGATATCAATATTGTGTTCTTTACCTTTTGTCGATTGAATATGCAATGCATGATTAATTTCAGGCAAAACATCATCAAATTTAACATCAATGACAGGACCCGTTACTTGAACAACTTTTCCTTTATTCATAATTTCCTCCTTTAGTTAACTGCATTTGCGCCACCGATAATATCAGTCAACTCTATCGTAATAGCAGCCTGTCTTGCGCGATTATAATGTAACTGAAGCGACTTAATCAAGTCTTTCGCATTATCAGTTGCACTCTTCATCGCCGTCATTCTCGCCGCATGTTCACTTGCTTTTGCATCTAATATATATCCATATAACATATTCTCAACAAACATTGGCATCAACTGATCAACAATCGCCTGTGGATAAGGCTCATATGTAAACAATATTTGCTCATTATGCTCTTCCTCACTTGGTACCACAATCGCTTCTTGATCAATTGGCAACAATTGACGATCACGAACAACTTGTGTCAATGTATTCACAAACTCATTATAATACACCACGATTTTATCTATCGTCCCACGTAAATAGTCCCTCATAAAACGCTCTGTTGTTGCTTTAAAGTCAATAAATTGAATATCATCACGCACATGAACAGTTTCATCAAACAATGTCTTATATCCATAACGTTTGGCAAATGATAAGGCTTTATGACCTATTGGCGCAACAATAAACTCATCATTGCTTTCATGACGTTCTTCAATATCTGCTTGAAACTTTTTAAATACATTCGCATTATATGGACCCGCGAGTCCTCTATCACTCGAAACCAAAATATAACAAGTTACTTCTGTTTCTCGATTGACAAGCATTGGGTGAGACAACTCACGATCACTATTTAATAATGTATCGAGCATCATATTCAGTTGATACATCAGCGGACGATAACTTTTTATCGAACGCTCAGCTTTTTTCAACTTAGAGGCACTCACCATATGCATCGCTTTGGTTATTTGCGATGTTTTTTTCGTTGCGTTGATTCTTGATTTAATATCTCTCATCGACGCCATTGTTTCACCACCTTATGCAAATACTTTTTTGAAACGCTTGATAACTTCTTTAATCTCATCTTCTTCAGGTAAATTTGTTGTTTTTTGAATAAGACCTAACAATTTAGCACCATGCTCATCATCTTCAAAAAAGTCATGCAATTCTTTTTCAAAACGCTTAATATGTTCAATTTTTACATCATCTAAAAATCCTTTAGTCAATGCAAAAATACTGATTACTTGTTTCTCAACATCCATCGTTTCATGTAATCCCTGTTTCAAAATCTCGACAGTTCTTTTCCCACGTTCAAGTCTTGCTTTTGTTTGCTCATCTAAATCACTACCAAATTGCGTAAATGCTTCTAACTCACGAAAAGCAGCCAAATCCAAACGTAATGTCCCAGAAACTTTCTTAATCGCTTTTATTTGTGCACTACCACCAACACGCGATACACTTAGTCCCGCATTGATTGCCGGACGAACACCACTATAGAACAAATCACTTTCTAAGAAAATTTGTCCATCAGTAATACTAATAACATTGGTCGGAATATAAGCACTAATATCTCCCGCTTGTGTCTCAATAATTGGTAAAGCAGTAATACTTCCTCCACCAAGTTCATCATTCAGTTTCGCTGCACGTTCTAATAATCTTGAATGCAAATAGAAGACATCCCCAGGATACGCTTCACGTCCAGGTGGACGGCGTAACAGTAAACTAAGCTCACGATATGCAGTCGCATGTTTTGATAAATCATCATAAACAACAAGGACATCTTTACCATCAAACATAAATTCTTCCGCCATTGTAACACCCGCATATGGTGCCAAATAAAGTAACGGAGAAGGTTGAGAAGCAGATGCACTTACGATGATTGTGTAATCCATCGCACCTTTTTGTTTTAACGTTTCATAAATCCCTGCAACAGTCGATTCTTTTTGTCCAATCGCAACATAAATACAAATAACATCTTTTCCTTTTTGATTGATGATTGTATCAATTGTGATTGATGTTTTACCAGTCTGTCTATCACCAATGATCAACTCGCGCTGACCACGACCAATCGGTACCAAAGCATCTAATACTTTAATCCCTGTCTGCATTGGTTGATTTACACTTTTACGACTAATAACACCCGTCGCTTTTTGCTCAACAGCACGGGTTTTTTTGACTTCTATTTCACCAAGACCATCAATTGCTTGTCCAAGTGGATTCACCACGCGACCAATCAAATCTTCACCAACAGGAACCTCTAAAATACGTCCCGTTGTTTTGACTCGGTCACCCTCTTTAATCGCTGTTGTTTCATCAAGCAAAATAGCTCCAACATGATCTGTTTCTAAGTTTAAAACAAGACCATAAACTTCATTAGGGAACTCAAGTAACTCACCGCTCATCGCTTCATCTAAACCATGAACAAGTGCAATACCATCACCCACACTAATAACCGTTCCAACATGATCTGTTTTCAATTCTTTTTCGTATTGTTTGATTTGTTCTTTAATCAAGGTAGAAATCTCTACCGGATTGATTTTACTCACGCTCTCACCTCACTTATTTTGTTAAACGTGTCTGCAAAGCTTTGAAATAATGGTTCACCGTATCATCAAGTATTGCTCCATTATATTCTAGACGAACACCGCCTATAATACGATCGTCTACCGTATTGTGAAGTCGTACCGTATTAGAAAAACGTTTCTCTAAAGATACAACCAAACCGTTCATTTCCTTTTCACTCAAAGGTTTTTTAGAATACACATCCACATCCATTACACGCTCTTGTAAATTTATTAATCCAACATAAGCTTCTAATACATCAGGTAATAAATTTATCCGATGATTATCCACAAGTACAAAACATAAATGTTGAATAAGTAACGGTTTTACAATACGCTTTATCAATGATTGTTTTTGTACCCTTTTCATATTTGGATGTTCCATAAACATATAAAAATCTTGATCAAGTACATCCACCAACTCACGAAAGTCGGTTAATATCTCATCAATATTATCTTTCTCAGTAGCCAACTGAAAAAGTGCCTCTGCATACTGAAAAGCAATATAATCCATTATGACGCAACTTCTTTCATTACATCATTGATCATACTCTTATAGGTTTCTTCATCCAACTCTTTTTTAACAATCTTCTCAGCCATCAATACAGCTACACTTACGATCTCATCATTGATTTCTTTACGTGCTTTTCTCAGTTCACTATTGATTTCTTTTTCTGCACTGTCAATTAATTTCGATGCCTCTTGTTTAGCTTTCGCAATAATTTCCGTACGCTCTTGTTGTCCTTTTTGTTTCGCATTCTCAATAATTTCTCTTGCATTGGTGCGAACCTTAACTAGTTCATCTTGAGCATTACTTTTCATCTCACTTGCTTCTTCTTTTAAATCCTGCGCTTCTTTCATTTCTGAAGACATCAATTCTTTTCTACCTTCAAGAAAATCAGTCACATGATTCCAAAAGAAAAATCTAACCACTAAAAAGAGTAATAGCGTTGCGACAATTTGAATAGCCATTTCTTTCGCATCAACGCCAAGTGCAGCATCTATAAATTCTTGTATCGCTTGTGCAACAACATCCATAGATATTGCCTCCTTTTACTTAATTTGTATTACGATGCGAAAATCAAAATAATTGCGACAATCAATCCATAAAGACCAGTAGTTTCCGCAACCGCTTGTCCTGTAATCATTACTGTACGAATGCTTGAAGCTGCTTCAGGCTGACGACCAATTGCCTCGACGGCTTTACCAGCTACATAACCTTGTCCTAATCCAGACCCAACACCTGTAAAAACCGCTAACGCTGCTCCTAAATAAGCCATACCTTGTGCAAAAAATTCAGTAAATTCCATTTTATTTCCTCCTAATATTATAATTTTTTATTTAAATCTGATTGGTCAACACCCTGACCACTCAGTGGAAAACCTAATTTACTCTTCGACTGCCATACTAAGGAAAATCGTAAATAAGATTAAGTATACATATGCTTGTATGACACCGAAAAATACATCGAAAATCGGATGCAGTATCAACGCTCCTGGTATAACCCCTGCCCAACTAGTCAGACCATATACAATTAGACCAAAAATAGCTCCACTTAATAAATTACCAAACAAACGCAAACCCATCGCAAATGGAGTAGACATTTCACTAACCAGGTTCATTGGTAAGAATAGTGGGTGCGGATCACTTAAATCTTTCAAACGCTGTTTCGGTCTTTTAATAACTAAAGCAGCTATTTGGATAGACAAGAAAGCAAATATGCTAAATGCAAGCGCAACACTGATGTTCGATAAGGGAGTCGCAATACCCCATAAGGACGCGGTATTAGCGACAATCAAGAATAAAAACACAGTAAATAAGTATGGTGTAAACACCTTCCAATATTTTCTAAAGTAATCCGTCATCATATTATTGACTAACTCAACAAAATTAATGCTTAAAAGTACAAAACCACTTGGAATATCAGTATACTTCATTTTCTTCACTTTTTGACCCAAAACAACTAAAACCACCGATAAGACAAGCACAATAACAAGTGATGATTTCAAACTCGCTGATAATCCAATATAGAAATCAAGCATTTTCATTCCCTCGTTTCTCAATAAACAATATAATTTGTAAAACTATTTTAAAAGTAAATAAACCTCCAGCTGTAAGGTAAAGATTAAGTTCTTCTAGTAAAGCAGAGGCAATTAGGACAATCGCATAAAGTAAAAATCTAAAAAGATAATTTCTTATTGCCATTTTTTTTGCATTGGATTCACTTTGTTCTAAGACTTTATAAGAACCCTTATAAAGCAAACTCATCGCCATTAAACTAGTTGCACTTCCAAGTAAATAAGATAATCCAAAAGTTCTAGAACTCAAAACCCAAAGCAATGTCGTCACAATAATGGTCACAATCCAAGTAAATGGAAAAGCTTTGATAAAACTATTCCTGTTTTCCATCATCTTCCTCCAATTTAGAAACTTTTTTAATCAAGTTATGAACCCCAGCAAACACACCTATAATAATAAAAATAATCTTAAATACAAAAACAGTATTTAAAATATAGTCAAGTGCATATCCTATCGCAAATCCGATAGCCGCCATTACAATAGCTTCCACAAAGAAACTACTAACTATGATATATGCTTTTAATCCATTACGATTTTTCGGATTCATTATTTTGTTCCAAACAAACGATCTCCACAATCTCCAAGGCCAGGAACAATATACCCAACATCATTTAACTTTTCATCTAAAGCAGCCAAATAAATATCTACCTCAGGATGAGCCTCTTGAATTGCTTTAATTCCTTCAGGTGCAGCGACCAAACCAACAAGACGAATATCTTTCACATGACGTTTTTTCAAAGCTTCAATTGCCATCATAACACTACCACCAGTCGCAATCATAGGATCAACTAGTAACACAATGCTATCCTCTACTCCCTTAGGGAATTTCGCATAATATTCATGTGCTTGCAATGTCTCTTCATCACGATACATACCAATATGTCCTACTTTTGCCGTTGGAATCAAACTTGAAATTCCATCAACCATTCCAATACCCGCACGTAAAATCGGAACAATCACAATTTCTTTCGCAAGTACTTTTACTTTCGTCTCACAAATCGGTGTTTCAATCATCGCTTCTTTTTGAGGCAAATCACGAGTCATCTCATAAGCCATTAAACCACCAATTTCATTTAAAACGGCTTTAAAATCTTTCATTCCGGTATTCTTATCTCGAATAATTGATAGCTTATGATCAATCAAAGGATGTTTATAAATAATTAGTTTTCCCATTTTATTCTCCTTTATAATGATTAATTTTACCAACACGACGAGCATGACGCTCATCATTTGAAAAAGCAGTATCAACCCAAATATCTGTAATTTTTAATGCCAAGTCTTCATCAATTACACGACCACCCATTGTTAACACATTGGTATCGTTATGTAATCTTGTTGCCTCAGCAGTAAACAAATCATGAACAAGTGCTGCACGTACTCCATCAACTTTATTGGCCATTATACTCATACCAACCCCAGTACCACAAACCAGTATACCGCGATCAAACTCCTGATCACGTACACCCTCAGCAACCTTAATTGCCACATCATTATAATCCATGCTTTCTTCTGAGTAAGTTCCGAAATCTTTCACTTCAAAACCTCGATCTGTTAAATGTTTTCGAATTGCTTCTTTATGTGTGAATCCACCATGATCTGCACCTATTGCAATTTTCATATTTCTCACTCCTTTAGAAAACGCTTTTATATTATTTATCTTATAACTATAACAATTATAACAAAAGTTGGTTATATATCAATAAAAAAGTAAAATATCTATAAATATAATATATAATCATACAAATAAGAAAAAACTCGTTCAAATACTAAACTAATCAACAAAAGAAACCATCCTAAACATATGACAAAAAATACAGAATTGTCTATCATTATCACTTAATTATATCATTTTTTTTAAAAATTGAAAAAGCACGTTGTAAAGCCAATAAATTGTGATATAATTCTTTTGCGAGGTGATGAAATGTTAAAAACATTCATAGGATATTACAAAAAACATCAAGTATTATTTTATTTAGACTTACTAGCCGCCACTATAATGAGTGGCCTCAATTTACTATTCCCAGTCATCACAAACAACTATATTGATGATTACATCCCAAACGAAAATATGCAAATGATTATCACCTTCGGGTTTGTCATGATTGGACTATATATCGTTAGACTCGGATGTAACTTCTTTGTCAACTATTACGGTCACGTAATGGGAACAAGAATTGAACGCGATATGCGAATAGATTTATTTAAAAAAATCCAAACACTCGACTCAAATTATTTTGATGACCATAAAACAGGTTCCATAATGACTTATATCGTAGGGCATTTAAGAGATATTAGTGAAATGAGTCACCATACACCAGAAAATATATTCGTCTCAATGATTATGCTTACAGGTAGTTTCATAATTCTTGTCAATATCCATGTCCTATTTACCCTTATTGTCTTCTTCTTTATCCTTCTGCTCATCATCTTTAGTGCTTTAAGAAGGAAACAAATGATGAAAGCCTCAAGAAGAACAAGAGCAACTCATGAAGACATCAATAGTGAAGTAGAAAACTCGATAGGTGGTATTAGACTCACCAAAGCATTTACCAACGAAGACTTTGAACTAAACAAATTTACCCGTGTCACGAACCTATATCAAGATAGTTATAGAGAATTTTACTTTCAAATGGGTATTTTTAGCTCAGGAACAAATTTCTTTATTGATATGCTCTATGTCGCAGTACTGGTTTTTGGTGGGTATTTCGTTTATGAAAACCAAATCACAATCGGAAACTATGTCGCATTTTTCATGTTTTTAAATTATCTTATCCAACCAATTAGAACCCTCATTATGACTATTGAACAAGTACAAAAAGGTTGGAGTGGTTATGAAAAATTTTACAAAATAATGGAAGAAAATCCAAGTATTAATAATCCTGAAAACCCAGTATTTATTACCAACCCAAAAGGAAAAATAGTATTCAAAAATGTCACTTTCCAATACGATTCTTCACAAAACGATGTTTTAAGTAATTTTAATTTGGTGGTGACACCAGGTCAAAAAGTTGCTTTAGTTGGAGAAACAGGTGTCGGTAAAAGTACCGTTTCAAAATTGATACCACGATTCTATGATGTACAAGAAGGAGAAGTACTCATTGATGATGTCAATGTCAAAGACATCGATATATTCTCACTGAGATCTAATATAGGACACGTTCAACAAGATGTCTATATCTTTTTCGGTTCAATCAAAGATAACATCCTATATGGGCGACCTGAAGCAACTTATGAGGAGGTCATTGACGCCGCTAAACAAGCCAACATTCATGAGTTCATTATGTCACTTGATGATGGTTATGAAACCCTCGTAGGTGAAAGAGGAGTCAAATTATCTGGTGGACAAAAACAACGCATTAGTATCGCCCGAGTTTTCTTAAAGAATCCTCCGATCCTCATACTTGATGAAGCAACTTCTAGTTTAGATAACATCACTGAACGATTAATTCAAAAATCACTTGATAAACTCAGTAAAGGACGAACAACCATTGTCATAGCCCATCGTTTATCAACCATTCAAAACTCAGATAAAATACTTGTTCTATCTAAAGAGGGTATCACCGAACAAGGAACACATGATGAGCTTGTAAAACAAGGAAACTATTATGCAACACTACATAATGCGACCTAACAATTGGTTGTACAAATGAAAAAAGCACTCCAAAAAAGTGCTTTTTTTCATATTATTTTCAAGCGCTGTTGTTTATAAATAACATCCTGAACAGGCGCATAACTTTTTCTATGATACGGTGTGATTCCATACTTTATCAATGCTTCTTTATGTGCCTTAGTAGGATATCCTTTGTGTCTCTCAAACCCATAATCTGGATATTCTTTTGCCAAATCAACCATATATTGATCACGTACAACCTTAGCCACTATTGACGCAGCTGCAATAGTTGCGCTTTTTGTATCTCCCTTGATGATACTTTCATAAGGAATTCCTAATTCGCTCAGTGGCATTGCATCACTTAAAATATATGTAGGTTTGATCTCTAAATCATTGATCGCGTCAATCATCGCTTTTTTAGATGCCTGATAGATATTTATTCGATCAATCTCTTCCGCCTCAATAAACACTGTTTTTATCGCCAATGCATGTTGTAATATTTCTTGATAAAGTTCATTTCTTTTCTTTTCACTTAATTTTTTCGAATCATTGAGACCAACAATCGTATATTTAGGGTCCAAAATCACCGCAGATGCGACCACCGGACCAGCTAAAGGTCCTCTGCCAACTTCATCACATCCAGCAATATACAGATGACCTTGACTAAGTAGAGTTTCCTCGTACTTATACATGATCTTCTATCCGATCCAACATCACAGGACCAAATTTATGATTACGGAAATCATGTAAAAACAATTGATTTACACGATCATAATCCGTTTCTTTTCCGCGAAGAAATGCCCCTCTCTTCTGAGCAATCGCGTCATAAACACTCAATACATCTTCTATCTCATAAGTCATTTCATAGCGTTCTTCAAACGTTTTTTTATGGTGTTTATCTAAGTACTGAAAACCATAAATTGTCACTTCATCAAGTGGTAAGATATCATCTTTGATTGCTCCTAATAACGCCAATTTTTTGGCAACTTCAGGTTCCTCAAATTTTGGCCATAAAATTCCTGGCGTATCAAGCAACTCTAAATCCTTATTCACACGGATATATTGAAGATGTTTTGTGACACCTGGCATATCCTTCACCACCAACTTGCTTTTGCTTGCTAACGCATTAATTAAAGTTGATTTCCCAACATTTGGAATTCCTAAAATCATCATTCTTATTGGACGATTGATGCGACCTCTTTCCATCTCTTTTTTTCTGTATGGTTCTGCAATCTTTTCAATCTCAGGTAACAGTTTTTTCAATGTGTTTGGACGTAAAGAATCTAACAAAATAGTCGGAATCTTTTCTGCTTGATAATACGATTGCCATTTTGCCAATTCCTCAGGAATAGCCAAATCTGATTTGTTTAGTATCAACAATCTTGGTTTATGTTTTGTAAGTGACTCAATTAAAGGATTTTTAGAAGAATATGGCGCTCTTGCATCACGCAACTCAACAACGATATCGATCACTTTTAATCGTTCTTTTATTTCTTTTTTGGTTTTGGCCATATGACCAGGATACCAATGAATTTGTCTCATATTTACACCAACTTTTTCTATTCTAATATACTTTGAAATTGATAAATTACTTTACCTTCTATTTGTCGATACGTTACGTTTCCAAAAACACGTGAATCTTCAGAGTTTTCTCGATTATCACCAAGAACAAAATATTCCCCCACTGGTACTTCAAAAGAACAACTTGTTTCACCAAATACATCGCAAACTGTATAATTGATCATCTGTCCTGTCTCATCTAGTAAAAAATCTTGATCTTGCATGAAGCCATTTACATATAATTGATTGTCGTTAATTTCTATGTAATCCCCAGGCAAACCAATAATTCGTTTAATATAATAGACTTTCTCATCCATTTTAATCACCACAACATCAAAACGCTCATATGTTTCATCTATGTGTGAAATAAGAATATTATCATCTTGATAAAATGATGGTTCCATACTGCTACCTTCAACAGTTGAAATAGAAATAAACTGAAAGTTAACGATTGAAAAAAGCAGTAAAAAGACTTGAATAATACTTGCTGTATCTACTATTTCTTTTAACAATTTATGATTTTTCATTTTAACAAACTTGAAGAAGAATACAACGGAAAAAGAAAGAACAAACATCACTTGCATAAATCTAGAAGTTAGCAGTAAGTTGAAATCTCGGTGACTATCAAAAATCAATATCAATAATGTAAGTAACCCAGCAAAAAGAATGACCACGAATTTTCGGGTCATTTTTTTGTCAATAACTACCACTTCATCAAGTTGCTCTTCTATTTCCTCTTCTACTTCTTCGAATTCATTCATACCATTCACCTAAATCTTTTTCAATATTTCCTCTAATTGCTCCATGTCAACCAATACTTCACGTGCCTTCGAACCCATATTATCAGAAACAACACCTAAATCCGCTAATATTTCAACGATTTTTTGAGCACGATTGAATCCAATATGGAACTCTTTACTGATTTTATTGATTGAAGCCTCTTGTTGCTCAACAATGTATCTTGCTACTGGCTCAAGTAAATCATCATCATTTTTTACGCTAGTTGCGTCATTCATCAATTTCTTTTGATCAAACATATAATTCGGTCCTCTTTGATCACGGATAAATTGGTTAACTCGCATAATTTCTTGATCACTAATAAATGCTCCTTGCACACGTCTTTGAGGTTGTCCACTTTCACAATACAGCATATCTCCTCGACCTAGCAACTTATCTGCCCCTGCTCCATCAATAATGGTCATACTGTCAATATAGCTTGATACCATAAACGCGATTCTCGTTGGTATATTACTTTTGATTGTTCCTTTTACAACATCAGTTGATGGTCTTTGTGTTGCAATAATTAAATGCATCCCACAAGCTCTAGCCTTTTGAGTAATTCGCATAATCGATTCCTCAACACTACTAGAAGCGACCATCATTAAATCTGCCAATTCATCAACAACAATCACAATAAATGGCATATAATCATCACGGTCTTCTTTGATGATTTTTTCATTATATGTGTGAATATCTCGAACCATCTCTTGAGAGAAAATTTGAAAACGACGATCCATTTCCTCAACAGCCCATTTTAATCCTGCAGTCGCAATTTTAGCATCTGTAATCACAGGTGTAATCAAATGAGGAATTTCATTGTATTGTGTCAATTCAACCATTTTTGGATCAATCAACATCAATTTCAACTCTTCAGGTCGATATTTCATCAATAAACTCATCAGCACTGTATTAATACAAACACTTTTCCCACTACCTGTAGCACCTGCTACTAATCCATGAGGCATTTTACTAATAGAAGTAAATACTCCCTCACCATCAATATCTAACCCCAGTGCAACAGTCAATGGATCTTTTGCATTGACAAACTGTTCCTTTTCAACAATTGATTTAAATGGCACAATTTCAGGCACTTTGTTCGGTACTTCAATACCAACCGTACTTTTTCCTGGAATTGGTGCTTCAATACGGATTTCTTTTGCTGCAAGCGCCATTTTAATATTATCTGCAAGTCCAGTTATTTTCTTGACATTGACACCACTATCTAGTGCAATCTCATATCTAGTAACAGTTGGACCTTGTGTGAAGTTTTGAACTTCCGCACCAACTTTAAACTCATCAAAGGTTTTATTTAATATATGGATATGCTCATTAATCCATTCTTTTCCATCTTTCTTCTTCTTTGGTGGATCATTTAGCAATGATGGTCCTGGTAATTTATAGCCATTTATCTTTTTATTGGTTAATGCCTTTTCAGAGACCTTAGGTGTATCCTTATCTTTATCTAGTGTGGGCTCTTTTTGCTCTTCATAGGTAGGTTTCACATCTTGTTCTTTAAAAGTTTCATATTTTTTTTCATTAACAGGATTAGGACTTATTGGGTCCTCTAACTCTTTTTCAAATGAAATTTGTTCACCATCATGCTTTCTACTTTTACGTTTTGAAGAACGTTCCTCTTGCTTACGGATTGCCTCTTCAAGATTGCGTCCACTAATTAGATCAAACTCTGGGTATTCAGTACCATATTTTTCTTTTAACTGCTCTTTTGAATATTTAGGAACCTTACGAAAAGAATCAAGTTGACGGTCTAAATCACCTTGACGTTTGTGAGGAGAAGGAATCACAATCTCATCTTTTGTTCTTGTCCCAAAAATCGGTGAAACAAAACGGTTTTTTTGATAAGGTTTCTTCTCTGGTCCCTCAGGAATCATTGGAATAAGAAACGCTTTTGTGTCTTCACTACGCTCTTCAACCACTAGTTTACGATTTACTTTTTTAAACACACGTCTCACCTCTTACAACAAATTTTCAATAAAACTTTTTACTTCATCATATGTTTTACGATTTTTATTTACAAGTCTTCCTATTTCATCTTGATTTTTATAAAAAGTAAAACTAGGAATACCATATATCTCCAAATGTTTAGCTAAATCAATATCATCGTCTCTATTCATCTTATAAAACGCAATATTTTTAAACTCTTCTTCCAATCTTGGTAAATGTGGCTTGATCACAAAACAGTCAGGACACCAAGCGGTAAACCAATAAACTACAACGAGTTCATGTTCTTCTATTACAGAATAAAATTCTTTTATACTATATATCTGTTTCATCTTCTTCGATCAGCCCTTCTTGTAATTGTCTAACATCCTCATCAACTACATCAATATCTAACTCTTTATCAAATAATTTTTTCGAATATACTTTCACTGTTTCTTCACCAACGATACCGATAATTACAACACTAATTTTTTTTGTCATCGCATCTACGCTGGTCTTAATAACTGCTTTTCTAAACCAATATACAGGATTGACAGCATTCACAGCCATACTCGTATATTTCGCTGCTTTATCTACCTTATATTTTTTTAAAGATCTTACTACTTTGTTTCGTTCAATGCTTTTCTTCTTATCATACATTTGTACAAATTTCGTTACTCGAACATTCTTTGTATTTTTTAAAAGCGGTTTATTCAACATTTGATCAATACGGTCTGTTACATAATGATTTAACAAGATAAACTCGTTCACCGAAAGTTCCAACATCGGATATTTTGAATTAGGGAAAAAATATTTACTAATCTCTTCAATCAACTCATAACTCAAATCAAACGTCAACTTTGTTGCTGAATTTGCACCAAGTTTTCGATTGCGTTTAAATTTTCTTTGTTTCTCCACAATCATATTTCTTAAGTCTTCTTCTTTGACATCAACAGTTGGATGTTTAATCTCATCGATTGATATATTTTTACCACGTACAAAAAAGTACACATAAATTGCACTAAACAAAATCATCCCGGTTACCATACCTAAAACAAAATTTAAAATTGTTCCAAGTGAAAGTTCAATTGGCATACTATCACTCCCTATTAAAATATTATACCACGGAAGCAGATTTTTAAAAAGTACAAAGACTAGTACATCAAGAGATTTTAAAGAATGTTTGACTTCTTGTTAAAAATCCGTTATTCTATTGAGAAATATAAAATATTATGCGATAATACAGTAGGTGATTTTAATGAATAAAAAACTAATCGCAATCGATTTAGATGGCACACTTCTCAAGGATTGGGAAACAATAACAGATGAAACCGTTGCGTATTTACGCAAACTAAAAGATGATGGTCATATTCTTGTAATCGCAACAGGAAGACCTTATAGAAGCTCAGTAAATTTTTATGATGCAATCGGTTTAGATACCCCATTGATCAACTATAATGGTGGTCTTGTAACATCAAAAAACGATCCTAATTTCATTGATTACTCTTTGTTTATTGACAAAGAACACATCATTGATATATTCAATAAGAACTTAGAACATATCGAAAATGCTTTTTGTGAAATCAAAGATGATATCTACTTACTCAAGGAAGATGAAAGAATAGAACCATTACTACATAACTTTAATGGCGCTCAACTTCATGTTGGTCAATTTGAAGATACCTTACCAGGACCAACAAATGGCTTCATCATCATCGCGAAGAAAAATCAAGGTAAGTACATTGAAGACTATATTAAAGCACATCACAAAGAAGCTGTTTTATCAAGAAACTGGGGCGACGAATATCGCTATATCATAGAAGTTTTTACCCCAGAAACCAATAAAGGTAATGCTCTTGAATATGTGGCAAACTATTATAACATATCAAAGAAAGACGTAATTGCATTTGGTGATGCACATAATGACTTAGAAATGATTACTTACGCAGGAACAGGCATCGCAATGGCAAACGCAACAGATGAGTTAAAAAATGTTGCTGACATGGTCACAGATAAAACAAACAAAGATAATGGTTTAATAGAACATCTTAAATTATTATTCAACTAAAAAACTCACCTTCTGGTGAGTTTTTTTTAAAATCGAAATCGATTCTTATTCTTTCCTTTACCTTTTTTCTGTTTTTGTTGTCCAGATGTTGGTAATGATCCCATCGGATTATTAGGATCAATCTTGTTTGGATCCATCTTACTCATTTGCTTCATCATCTTTGTTTGTTGTTCTAAAGACCCAATCAAGCGATTCACATCACTTACTTTTTTCCCACTACCTTGCGCGATTCTCCTTCTTCTTGAACTACTTTGTTCAATCAATTTAGGATTTTTACGCTCTTTTTTTGTCATCGACTGAATCATCGCTTCAACATGGACCAATTGCTTATCATCGATATCCATATTTTTTGTCATTTTATTCATTCCAGGAATCAATTTCATTAATCCACCAAGAGATCCCATACGCTTAATCCATTTCATTTGTTTGATAAAATCATCATAATTGAATGAACCCGACATCATTTTCTCCATCATACTCATCATATCGTTTTCATCAATATTTTCAGTCACCTTATCTACGAGGGTTAACACATCACCCATTCCGAGAATACGTGAAGCCATACGCTCCGGATGAAAGACTTCAATTTGGTCTAACTTTTCACCAAGACCCATATACTTTATTGGGATGTTTGTAACTTCACGTAAAGAAAGTGCAGCTCCACCACGAGTATCACCATCAAGTTTCGTTAAAATCGCACCAGTTATTCCTAGTTGTTCATCAAAACTAGTCGCAACACTAATCGCATCTTGCCCAGTCATTGCATCAATTGTCAGTAAGATTTCATCAGGATTAAGGATCGCTTTGATTGCTTTCAACTCACCCATCAACTCTTCATTAATGTGAAGACGACCCGCAGTATCACAAACAATCAAATCATGTCCATTTTCTTTTGCATATTCAATTGCTTGTTTTAATATATCAACAGGTTGTTCATCAATGCCTTTTTCAAATACATCAATACTTAGCTGCTCACCAATTGTAACAAGTTGTTCTACTGCCGCAGGACGATAAATATCAAGTGCTACAAGCAAAGGTTTTTTGACTTCCTTTTTTCTTAATAAATTCGCCAATTTACCAGCAGTTGTAGTCTTCCCTGCACCTTGTAAACCAACCATCATAAAACTAGTCAAGCCACTATCTTTAAACGTGAGAGGTTCTGCTTTATCACCCATCACTTGTTTTAATTCTTCATGAACAATCTTGACAACTTGCTGTCCTGGATTCAAACCTTTTAAGATTTTTTCACCCATTGCTTGTTCTTTCACTTTTTTTGTAAATTGTTTCACCACTTTAAAATTAACATCTGCCTCTAATAAAGAAAGACGCACTTCACGCATCATCTCTTCAATATCTTTTTCTGTCAATCTCCCTTTACCAGTTACCCGGCGTAAAGACATCTGTAGTCTATCTGATAAATTGTCAAAAGCCATCTAAATCACTCTACCTTTTTTAATGCTTCAATCAATTTTCGAACCTCTTTAGGAAGTTCCATTTTATCCAATTTCTCGAAAATTTGTTTTTGTTTTACTTGTTTCTCACATAGTTTAAGAACAGATTCATAAGTCTCCAACTTATGTACTGTTTTATTGATTTGATCATATACAGCATTTCTACTCACTTGATGATTCTCCGCAATCTCTTGAAGAGACAAATCATCATAATAATAATCAGTCATATATACCCTTTGTTTATCTGTCAACAAACCTTGATAAACATCAAAAAGAGTGATGATATACATCGATTTTTCTAATGTGTCCATTATTCAATCACATCCGAAAACATGCCATAAATATATTCTTCAATATCAAAGTATTCCAAATCATCCAATCCTTCACCAAGACCAATATACTTAATCGGAATATTTAGTTCATCACGAATCGCAAGGACTATTCCACCTTTAGCCGTACCATCAAGTTTGGTCAATACAATCCCAGTAATTTTTGTGACTTCATGAAAAATCTTTGCCTGAGATAAACCATTTTGTCCCGTCGTCGCATCAATAACCAATAACGTCTCATGTGGTGCACCTTCAATTTCACGCTCAATAACTCGATGTATCTTTTCAAGTTCTTTCATTAAATTCGTCTTATTTTGTAAACGTCCCGCTGTATCACACAATATCACATCCACATTATGTTCCTTCGCATATTGTATTGCATCAAACATCACACTTGACGGATCACTACCTGCTTCTTTCGCAAAAAATAAGCTACCTACTCGTTCACTCCATATACGAAGCTGATTAATCGCACCTGCACGAAAAGTATCTCCTGCGACCATCATCACTTTTTTTCCACGTTCTTTGTACTGGTGAGCAACTTTACCAATCGTTGTTGTTTTTCCAACTCCATTGACACCAACAAATAACACAACATTTAATCGGCCATCTTGGATATCCAAATTGGATGAAACAATTTCATCACGTACATATAGCTGAAACATTTCATCAACAATCATATCAGTTAAATCACCAGGTTTTGAAATTTTATTTATCTCAACCTGATTTCGAAGATGATCAACTATTTTTATCACAGTATCCACACCGATATCAGCCATAATAAATATTTCTTCTAACTCATCAAACAAATCATCATCAATTTTATTCGATGAAATTAATAAAGCTTGCAAGTTCCCTAAAACAGAAGTTCTAGTTTTCTCCATACCAATTTTATATTTTTGTGCATTTTTACGTTTTTCTTTTGATTGAAAAATCTTTGAAAATATGCCCATAACATCACTTCTTTCTTCAAAAAAATCATTCACATTATAACACATCTAAGAATAATCTTCCATTAATTTAAAAAAAACCCTATAAAAAGGGAAAATCCGCCTCTCGGCGGATTAAGGAAGGGGATGTGTGAATAAAATAAATTTTATTCACCATGCTATGTAAGGGATAAGTTGCGACAATGTCGCATGATTAATATACCATAGCTTGAATAGTTCTGTCAATAGATTTTACCGAAAAAACGAAAAAAAACCACTTATATAATATGATAGTTTATCTATCAATATAAATGGCTATGTACAGCGATATTTCAACTATCAAAAATATTGACCAATCGCTCTTTTTAGTTAGTTTTTTCGTCTTTTTTATACCCGCATTGTTTGGTCTCTTGACAAATAATTTGACCTTTTTGATCTTCAATCAACAAATGTCCACATTTTGGGCATTTTTCTCCTGTAGGCTTTCCAAATAACATATTTTTACACTTTGGAAAATTATCACAGGCATAGAAAGTTTTTCCTTTATTTCTACCAGATTTCGCCGTTCTTTCAACAATTTCACCAACACCACATTTGGTACAAGTAACACCCGTCTTAGTCGGTTCTTCTTTCTTTTTATCATCTGGTTTAATATATTTACATTCTGGAAAATTGCTACAAGCCTCAAAAGTCCCGTAACGAGAACTCCTAACCACCATATCAGAACCACATTTCGGACATTGCTCACCCGTTAACTTTGGAGCAATCTTCTCCATGTTTATATTTGCTTCAGCAACCATTGGAATAAACTCATTGTAAAATTCTTTAATGATTTTTGTTTGATCTTCGTCACCCTCAGAAATTTGATCTAATACTTTTTCCATACGAGCAGTATAATCAACACTAATAATCGATTCAAAGAATTCATCTAACTTTTCAATCGTTAATCTCCCTTGATCAGTTGGAAGAAACTTCTTTTCTGCTAACTCAACATATTTGCGTTTTTTTAATATCGATATTGTTTGTGAATATGTTGATGGACGACCTATACCTAAATCTTCCATTTCTTTAATTAATTTTGCTTCTGTATATCTAGCAGGCGGTTTTGTGAAATTTTGCGTTTTTTCAATATTGTTTGCCTTTAAAGAATCCTCTAATGCCATATCTGGTAATTCACTGATATCGACCGTTTCATAATCTTTATACACCTTCAAATAACCATCAAATACAATATCTTGCGCTGAAGCTTTAAAGACTGCCTCATTGTTTGTTAGTTCAAGTTGCGTAGAAGCAAGTACTGCCGGTTTCATAAGTGAAGCAAGCGCACGATAATAAATCATTGAATATAATCGATATTCATCACGTGATAACTGTTTTTTTATTTTTTCAGGTGCGTAATTTATACTGGTAGGTCTTATTGCCTCATGTGCATCTTGGATATTTTGTTTTTGCTTTGAACTACGGTAATAACCTTTATAATCTTTTCCATACTCCTCTGCAATAAAATCCAAAGTCGGAAATACAAATGAATCACTCAATCTAAGTGAATCAGTACGCATATAAGTAATCAACCCAACTGTCTCTGTCCCCAAATCGATACCTTCGTATAAACGTTGAGCAATCAACATTGTTTTCTGAGAACTATAATTCAATTTATTAGACGCATCTTGCTGCAACGTAGATGTTGTGTATGCTTCTTTAGGCTTACGTTTACGTTCTTTCGTTTCAAGCCTTGAAACAAGAAACTCTTCGGCCAACGTATCCAACAATGCATTCGTCTGTGTTTCATTTTTTAAATCAATTTTTTCACCATGATATTTTACTAATTCTGCTTCAAATCCATCAAAAAAGGCTTTTACTTTCCAATATTCTTCAGGATTAAATGCATCAATTTCTTTCTCGCGTTCAACGATGATTTTCAATGTAGCACTTTGTACACGCCCTGCAGACTTTGATTTGATTTTATTTTGTAATAGTTTCGATAACTTAAACCCAATAATACGATCTAGAATCCTTCTTGTTTCTTGTGAAGAAACCAAATCTAAATCAATATCACTTGGATGTTCAAAAGCCTCAACCACTGCATTTTTTGTAATTTCATTAAAAATGACACGCTTTGTCGGAATATCTTTTAAGTCCAGCACCTCTTTTAGATGCCAACTAATAGCCTCTCCTTCACGGTCAGGGTCAGTCGCTAAAAATAACTCATCGATGTTTTTAGCCGCATCTTGTAACTCTTTAACAACTTTCTTTTTATCTTTAATGATTTGATATTTTGGTGCAAAATCATTCTCTATATCTAATCCAAGTCCTCCAGCACCACTAATAGCCAAATCTCGGATATGACCTTTTGATGATAACACTTTATACTCGTCTCCAAGATATTGCTCAATCGTTTTTGATTTACTTGGTGACTCAACAATTACTAATTTATTTGCCATATAACTCCCTGCCTTTCTACATATATATACACGACATAATAAAAGGTGTCAAGTGTTTTGATTACTGCTTGACTCCTTATATATATTTATATATATAAAAAAATTTACGTTTGAAATACAAATGTCATCCGATCTTTTCCTTGCATATCTTTCTTTTGAACAACCGTTGCATTCGGAAAATATTCTAAAATCAAACCTTTCAACTCTTTAGCCTTATCAAATGCATGCTCAAAAGCCATCATAAAAGTAGGTTTCATCACTTTATCAGCATCTTTTAAGATCTTACGATAGAAATCTAGTCCATCAAGCCCACCAAAAAGAGCAACATGGGGTTCATGATCCTTAACCAAAGCCTCAACGTACTCCTCATTTGGAATATATGGAGGATTTGAAATCAATAAATCAAATGCGTAATCTAGAACAGGTTCCAACATATCTCCTTTAAGAAAGGTAACTTGTGATTTCAGCTGTTCATTATTTTTTTCAGCTACAAGCAAAGCTTCCTCACTAATGTCTGTCGCAACCATATTAATATTGTTCTCTTCTAAGGAAATCGCAATCGCTAAACAGCCACTTCCAGTCCCAATATCAACTGCATCAATTTTTTTACCATCAAAAAATTCATCATAATACAACAAAATATGTTGTGCCAATTCCTCAGTCTCATAACGCGGTATTAACACATGCTCATTAACAATAAATGGATATCCGAAAAAATACTCAAAGCCAATCAAATGTTGCACAGGATACCCATCTTCAACATATTTTTTTGCGAGCTGAGAAAACAACTCAGCTTGATTTTCAGGCATTTCATCACTCAATCCCATCAATAACTGTTCATTGGATTTTTCAGACACATGAAGCATCAATAGTTTCATTGCAGTTGGTTCCTTTTGATGATTCAATGCATATATTTCCTTTTCCTTCAAAATTTCAAGGTATGTTTTCATATTCTCACCTCTTCTACCTAGAGATAATGAAGAAGAGCCTTCTGGCTCTTCTTTATTTATTTTCAGTTGATAATTTACGTTTAATTTCTTCGTTATAAAGCGCTTCAATAATTGGATCTAACTTACCTTCCATCACTCGATCAAGTTGTTGAATAGTATATCCAATACGATGATCCGTTATACGGTTTTGTGGATAGTTATATGTACGGATTTTTTCACTTCGATCTCCTGTACCTATCTTACTACGGCGTTCTTCGCCTTCTTTATCCATCTTTTCTTGTAACATCTTATCATATAAACGTGCTTTTAAAATACGCAAAGCACTCGCTTTATTTTCATGTTGACTTTTACCATCTTGACAACTTACAACCAAACCAGTAGGTTCATGTGTTAATCGAACCGCACTATCAGTTGTATTGACACTTTGTCCTCCCGCACCACTAGAACGGAATGTATCGACACGTACATCAGACATACTTAATTCAAGTTCAATATCTTCAGCTTCAGGCAAAACAAGTACAGTCGCCGTTGACGTATGCACACGTCCTTGTGATTCAGTTTGAGGCACTCTTTGTACTCGGTGAGATCCACTCTCATATTTTAAATACGAATATACACTATCACCAGAAACAGTAAATTCAATTTGTGTAAATCCGCCAGCATCGCCTTCTTCGGCGTTATTTATTTCTAATTTCCATTTTTGTGTCTCAGCATACTTTGAATACATACGAAACAAATCTCCCGCAAATATATTTGCTTCATTACCCCCAGCAGCTCCACGAATCTCAACAATGACGTTTTTCTGATCATTTGGATCTTTTGGAATCAATAGTACATGCAATTTCTCTTCTATTTTAGGAAGTTTATGTTTTAGTTCATCAAGTTCTTCTTTCGCCATTTCAACGACATCTTGATCCTCTTCTTCCTTCACCATCTCTTTTAAATCTTCAATCGTTGATTCGATTTCTTTATACTCACGAAACAGTGTTACTGTCTCCTCAAGAGAACTTTGTTCTTTTGACAAACTTGTCATGTGTTCAATATCATTGACAATATTTGGATCCATCAACTCTTTTTGAATCTGTTCATAACGTTCTTCTATTTGTTCGAGTCTATCTTTCATTTTCATCACTCCGGACTATATTATATATGAAACCTTACACATTTTCAACTAACATTACATGTTCGTCTTTTACTTTCTTCAAATCTATCAAAAACCAAATTGTTAATACAGTACCTTTTAAGACACTAGAAATTGAGATTACCCACCATATTCCGATAAATCCAAAGTAATATCCTGCTAAGAAACCAAATGGAATACGCAGCAAATTACCAACAAATCCGACGCTAGAAGGTATCATTGTCTTACCAAGTCCATTAAATGCTCCAGCGGTACCTAACTCAACAATCATAAATACCTGTGACACACTCAATATACGTAAATATTTTTCTCCAATATCTAAAGTCTCTGGATCGGTGATAAAAATAGCAAATAAATCTCTTGCGAAGAAAAACAACACGAGATTGATGATGATTCCATATGGAATCAATAATCTAAGCGCAGTAAAATATCCACGTCGAATTCTAAACGGCTGTTCTGCTCCAAAATTTTGACCAACAAACGCAGCAAGTGCTACTTGGAAACCAGAAGCAACCATCCAAGCAAGTGCTTCTATTTGACTACCCAATCTTTGGGTTGCAATAACTTCTTTTCCATATTTTGCAATCATAACCCCCACAACCACACTAATGATTGTAAACGCCATATTTTGCAATCCTACAGGCAATCCTATTTTTATAATTTTTTTCATGGTAAATCGATCAAAATTCTTAATCAAACGTATCCTAAATGGTCTAAATCTAGAACTATAAATCAGTAAATAAATCAATAATACAAAGCTTTGTGCAATTACAGTCGCAATCGCAGCTCCTTTTACACCATACCCTAATCCATCAAATGTAAATCCAAATACATTCACTTTTTCTAATATAAAAAACGGATCAAGAACAATGTTCAAAACCAATCCTGAAGCGGTTATTTTAAACGATGTAAACGTCTTTCCTAACCCCTCATAAATCCCATTGAATAAATTGACTGAGAATAAGGCAAACCCAAACATCGTAACAATTCTCAAATAATCAGTCGCATAAGCGATAATATTTGCATTATCCAACTTAAAGATCGATACATACAAATCAGCACCAAAAAATCCAATAGCCATATAAAATAACGCCAAAACAAGCATATAGAGCAATCCATTATTTCCGTATCGCTCCACCAACTCCATATCATCTTTACCTGCAGCTTGTGAAACACTAACACTTGTTCCTATTTTTGCCAACAAAATCAAACCAAATGCAAACCAAGGTAAATACCCAGCAGTTCCCACAGCCGCAATCGCTTCTGTTTCATCTAACCCCATTGTATGTACCTTACCAACCCAAAACATGTCAGTCAAATTATAAGCCATTTGAACTAAACTGCTCAACAATGTAGGAATGGCTACTAGTAATAATCGAAAGGTAATAGAACCTTTCGTTAAGTCAATTTTTTTCTTCATTATTTCACCTATTTATGAGCACCAAGTAAGCTTACTTATCCGCGCTTTTCAATGTTTCTTTCTTTAATTTTTCATAAAGCAACAACGAATCCTTAAATGGTTCAATTGTACGCTCAAGTATATCATGTAAATAAGCAATCAACACCCCATAATTAACAATTGGAACATTGTGATTTCTCGCTTCAGTAATCCGATGATGCATTTCACTCGCATTGAGCATACATGCACCACAGTGGATAATCATATCAATTTGATCCAAATCACGTTGGAAACCGTATCCCGAAGTATAATCAATATCAAACTCTTTCTTTGTATGTTCTTTCAACCATCTAGGGATTTTCACAGTCCCTATGTCATCTTTTTGACGATGATGTGTACATCCTTCACTCACCAATATATGTGCCCCATCTTTCAAGTCGTGAATTGCAAAAACACCACGAATTAACGTATCTAAGTCACCCTTATGTCTCGCAAACAAAATCGAAAAAGACGTTAGTGGAACATCTCTAGGTACCACTTTTGATACATACCCAAAAGCTTGTGAATCTGTCACCACAAGTGAAGGTGCGTTCTTTAATGATTCTAAAGTCTCCACCAATTCTGTTTCTTTACACGTCATAACAATCCCATCGTGATCTAATATATCACGAATCGTTTGTTGCTGTGGTAAAATCATTCGACCTTTCGGGGCTGCTGAATCTATTGGAGTAACCAATACCACCACATCTTTTGGAGAAATAATATCTCCTAAAATAGGTTTCTCAGAAAAACTACTTACCAATTTTTTCCCCAACACTTCTTTCAGTTCATGTATTCCTTGTTTCGTTAAAGCACTGACAAAATACACTTCATCAAAAGTCTCATTAATGATTTCTCGTTTCACTTCTAAATCATCTTTATTAGCAATTACAACATATGGTTTCTTGCGTTTCTTAAACTCTTCAATTAATGTATTTTCATACGAAAAATCTTTTTGAGCAACATCAATAATAATCAAACCAATATCAGCTTTTGGTATCACTGACATTGTTTTAGATACACGCAATTTTCCAAGTGCACCATCATCATCAATACCAGCTGTATCAATTAAAACAACGGGCCCAATAGGAAGTATTTCCATCGATTTATACACCGGATCTGTTGTCGTACCTAACTCACTTGAAACAAGCGCTATATCTTGCGCACTAATAGCATTGATTACACTTGATTTCCCAACATTTCTACGTCCAAAAATTGCAATATGTGCTCGATTACTCCTTGGTGTACTTTGCAAACTCATACAATCACCTCACTAAAAGTATAAATCTCTTTCTCCATCAACAATTCGATTAATATATTCAACCAATTGATTTTTCACTTTTTGATTCTTAATTGTCTCAGCGTGTTCTCTAACAAATACCAAGCCGTTTTCCTTCAACTCTTCATCACCGTAATCAAGGATATATTCTGTTAAGGTAAGCAAGGCATTTGGTTCGCAAATAAGTCCAATCGTCCCTTTTTTTGCAAGTTCCATAAAACGGTCTCCCGTTCTACCCATACGATAACAAGCTGTACAATAAGAAGGAATTAATCCACGTTTTATCAAATCTTTGTTTATCTCTAAGACTGTACGTTCATCTGAAAGCTCAAACTGATCATGTTCAAATTCGGCGTGTTCCTCATGATACCCACCAACATCTGTTTTGCTTCCCGCACTAATTTGTGAAACTCCTTGGTTAATTAATTCTTCACGGATTTCTTTTGTTTCTCTTGTTGATAAAATTAAACCAACATAAGGAACCGCTAATCGAAGTACTGTTACAATACGTTTAAATGCTTCATCATCTATGATATAAGGAAAGTCCTCTAACGACATTCCTTCTGCTTTTTTTAATCTCGGCACACTAATAGTATGAAAACCAAATCCGTATTTTTCTTCTAAATATTGATTATGAATAATCAATGACAACACTTCATATCGATAGTCCGCAAGACCAAACAAGACACCCGCACCAACATCATCAATTCCTGCATCAATAGCTCGATCAAATGCATGGAGATGATAATCATAATCGCCTTTTAAACTCTTCGGATGTACTCTTTTGAAAATCTCTTTATCATATGTTTCTTGGAACAAAATATAGGTACCGATTCCAACCTCATGAAGCTTTTTATAGTCTTCAACTGTAGTCGCTGCAATATTCACATTAATTCTTCTAATAGAACTATTTTCGTATATTGTTTTAATTGATTCAATCACGTAATCAATTGGTGTCTCTTTTGGTGATTCTCCAACCTCTAAAGCAAGTCTTTTATGACCCAATTTTTCTAATAAAATTGCTTGATTTTTGATTTCTTCTTGGTTTAATTTTACTCGCTCAAAGTCATTATCTCGACGATAACCACAATATAAACAATTGTTTACACAAAAGTTAGAAATATAAAGCGGTGCAAACATCACGACACGACTACCATAAATTTCTTCTTTTAGTTCGCCAGCAATCTGATGAATTTCATCAATTTGAACAGGATCTTTCGCATTTAATAGAGCTCCAATATCATGATGACTTAACGGTTCCCTTTTTTTTGCTCGTAATAAAATATCTTGAATCTCGTCCATCGTTGGATTTTTCACTTTATCCAATATATCTTGAATGTATTCTTTATCAATCATTTTGTTGCCTCCATCCATACACATCACCCTGAGAAAAATCAAGCGTAAGTCCCATTTCACCCACACGAACCCCAAGTTCATCTAGTGTTTGATCTTTCGCATATGTTTTATTTTTATAAATCTCATATTTCACTAAATTGTCTTTTGGACTAACATTTGGCATCAACACATTAGCTCCACGAAGCAATGCCTTTTCTCTTCCTAATGGCTCCAAAACACCAAGCGCAGTTGTCGCAGGAATTAAAGCCTTCGGCAAAATTAACCTAGCCAAAGCAACCATAATTGTTGTTTCTAAATACCCTCCAGAAGAAGCATTTTTCATCAATGTTTTATCATGAACAATATAAGGACCAATTCCAACCATTTCTGGTTCCAACTCTTTTAAAAATAATAAATCACTCGCCAAATCATCCGCTGTTTGATTAGGTAACCCAACCATAAAACCAGCTCCAACTTGGTAACCAATACGCTTTAAATCAAACAAACACGACCTTCGCTTCTCAAAAATCATAGAAGGACCATGTATTTCATTATAAAGTTTCTTTGAAGCAGATTCATGTCGAAGCAAATATCGATCAACGCCAGCATCAAATAATCTTTGATACTCTTGATATGTTTTTTCTCCTAAAGACAATGTAATACGATGTGTCGGATATTTATCCTTAATGGTTTTGATATACTCAACAAGCAAATCAGTTGTAAAAAATGGATCTTCTCCACCTTGAATTACAAATGTTTGATACCCTTTAAAAGCCGCTTGATCAATAGAACTCATCAATGTACTTCGATCCATACGGAATCGATCATTCCGACTCACTAAACCGCTAATTCCACAATAATAACATTCTCTTGTACAATAATTACTAATTTCGATTAACGCGCGCAAAAATACACGATTTTGATAAAATCGTGTTTTTATTTCATTTGCTTTTTCAAACAAGTAAACTGCATCATCATTGGATATATAGGTTAATAAGTAGACAATATCTTCTCTACTTACATTTACCCCCTCAACCAATTGATCAACAATAGCTCGTACATTATTTGAATAAGCACTTGTTTTTTGCATTACCTTAGAAAATACTTTTTCCACAATCTTCACCACTAACTATTACTCGACATCATCAATCGACATATTCGAAGGTCCACTCGTACGATTCGCAAAGTAACTACATGACTTATTAAACGCAAGCTTAATAGGTTCAGACGTAGTTGCTCCTTGACGGTTTTTAGAGATAATTACATCTACTTCATTTTGGTTCGGTGTATCTTTTTTATAATAATCTTCTCGATATAAGAAAATAACGATATCGGCATCCTGCTCAATTGAACCACTATCACGTAAATCAGCCATAACAGGTACTTGAGAATCACGACGCTCAACATTACGCGATAGTTGAGACAAGGCAACAACAGGTATTTTAAGCTCTCTAGCCATCTCTTTTAACGTTCTTGATATCTCTGAAACTTCATTGACACGGTTCACATCATTTCGTGATCCACTAAGCAATTGTAAATAATCCACAATCACCAAATCAAGTCTTTTTTCTTGTGCTAATTTTCGACATTTTTGACGTAAATCTGTGATTTTAACAGTCCCCGCATCATCAAATAAAATATTCAACTTTGACAAGGTCTCTTGCGCCAAATTTAGTTGTCGCCATTCCATCCTATCCAAATGTCCAGTACGGATTTTTGTCGAATGAACTTTCGATTCTGCACTTAACATACGACCAACCAATTGATCACTACCCATTTCAAGTGAGAAAAACGCTACATAAGGACGTTCTTTCATCTTCGCAACATTTGTTGCAATGTTCAAAGCAAACGCTGATTTCCCCATTGATGGACGAGCAGCAATAATAATCAATTCTGACGGTTGTAATCCATTTGTATAGCGATTCAATTCATCAAATTTTGTATCCAATCCAGTCAGTTCACCAGCTCGATCTTTGGCAGCCTCAGTTTTTAAAATAACTTCCTCTGTAATTTGTTGAATGGAAACAAAATCAGCAGTCCTACGTTCTTTTGCAATATCAAAAATGATTTTTTCAGACTGATCAACAAACTCAATTGCATCATCAGCTACAAATCCCTCATCAATAATCTTACGACAAGCTTCCATAATTCTTCTCGTGATGGATTTATCTTTCACAATATTGATATAATTCACTAAATTCGCGATTGAAGGAACGTTATTGATTAATCCTAAAATATAATCAATTCCACCCGCATCATTCAACATTCCCTTGGTTTCAAGTTTCGATGTCAAGGTCGTATAATCAATCACTACATCATCAGTGAAAAGATCTTTCATTGCACGAAAGATTACTTTATGCTGATACTTATAAAAATCATCCGGATCAAGCTTATCAACAAGCGTTCTAATACTTCCTTCTTCAACAAATACACTTCCTAAAACAGCTTGTTCTGCCTCTAAATTATGAGGTGTAGTTCGCTCCATATAAACACCTTACTTTCTATTCTTCAACAACCAATACTTGTATATTCGCTGTCACATCTTTATGCAATTTTACTTCTACAGGATGATTTCCTAAAGAAGAAATATGTCCTTTTAATTGAATTTTACGTTTATCAATCTCATATCCGTTTTGCTTTTTAAACGCCTCCGCAATTTGTTTAGAATTGATTTTTCCATAAGGTTTTCCATTTTCACCAATCTTAACATACACCTTAACAGGTAATTGCTCAATCTTTTCCTTCAATTCTTTCATTTCTTCATAATGCTTTCTTTCAGCTTTTTCTTTACGTAACTTCTCATCTTCTAATGATTGTAAATTCTCTTGTGTCGCTTCAATGGCAATATTGTTTGATAATAAATAATTACCATACCCCGAAGCAACATCAATTACTTCACCTTTTTTTCCTTTTCCTTTTAAATCTTTAATCAAAATTACTTTCATTGGTTTCTCCTCCATCACAGCTTCATTAAGTAATTCCACAAGTTCTTTTTGCACATCCTGTGGTGTCTTATCTTCAATTTGTGCACCAGCATTATTCAAATGACCGCCACCACCAAATTTTTCCATAATTGTTTGTACATTAAAACCTTCTAAACTTCTTGCACTTATACCAACCACGTTGTCATCTACAAGCCCAATCGCAAACGCCGCTACTGTATCCTCAATATCAAGCAAAATATCTGCTACTTGCGCAAGTAATACTCGATTACACTTCATTTCCTTCGGCACAATCACCACAGAGAAACGCTCATCCACAACTTCTACTAAAGACAACAACTGTGATTTTTGCTTAATCTCATTTAAACTCTCACGCAGTATTGTTTTTACTTTAAAAGTATCCGCACCAAATTTACGTAAAATCGCTGCAGCTTCAAACGTTCTAGACCCTGTTCGATACATAAAATTGTTTGTATCGACCATAATTCCAGAAAGCATAACTGTTGCCTCAAACTGATTTAGTTCGATGTCTTTGCTAGATAAATCAATCATCTCAGTAATCAATTCAACACTACTAGAAGCATATGGCTCGATATGAGATATTTGAGCGCCTTGTACTGCATCAGTCAATTTTCTATGATGATCAACAATGACCAAATTCTTCGTTCTAGTAATCAAACGTTCATCAACAGTTTGACCATATGAATGGTGATCAACCAAAATCATTAAGTCATCACGATTCACCATATCAAGTGCTTCCTCAGGACTAACAATTTGATCCAACAATGTAACATACTCATATTGAATCATCTTTAATATTTTCGTAACTGTTTTATCCAAATTATTTGAATCAAGAATAATTTTCGTATGCTCATTATAAGCACTAGCCAATTTCAACATACCCATCGCCGCACCAAAAGCATCCGTATCCGGATGTTTATGAGGTACGATAAATACTTGTTCATGTTCCCCTAAAAAACGTTCCAATTTTTGTGTATTGATTCGTGTTGTAATACGGGTCCTCTTCTCCGCTGTATTGGTGTTTCCTCCAAAATACATCAAATCATTACCTTCAACATTCACTACAATCTGATCTCCACCACGAGACAACGCAAGTTCGAGTGCATCTTGAGCGATATCTCCAAGCTTATTTAACTTGATATTCGCACAAGCAATTCCTCCAGATAAGGTAACAAGTAAATCATTTTCCTTTGAAATAACACCTAATTTTTCTAAGATTTTAAATTCATTGTCAATCAAAATATTCAAGTTTTTCTTTTTCATAAAAGCAACCAATTTCGAACTAGATAGTGGCGCAATATAAAAATCAAACTCATCTGCCCATTCCTCTAACGCAGCTAGATACTTCCCTTGAATATAACTTCGTTCTGAAACATCTAGAACACTTATAGCATCTTCTAGGTTATCCAAATTTAACATCAAGACAACATCTTTTTCCGATTCATACTTACGTTTAATCACTTCTCGTTCAGTTACTTGTAAAAAGTAAATAAACTTATGCTTGAAATCGTGTACAACTTCATATTCCTGTGTATATACTTTTACAATGAGGTTTTGTTTCGGTTTTGTCGAAGTTAAATTCGAAAAAACATCATTCGCAATTGTTTCAATTGAACGATTAATTAACACGTTTTCAAACATTTTTTTTGCATATTCATTTGCCCACTGGATCATATAATTATCATCGTACAAAATAATTCCAATTGGCAAATCAGTTATAACTTTTTCTTGAACTGCTTCTTTACGTTTTACAATATCTTGTGTTTCTTTTAATTTCGTAGATAACCAACTTATTCGTCGTTTTTTCTTGTCATAAAAAATGACTTGAAAATACACATTTAAACTAATCAATATCAAAAGTCCAACACCGACGTACAAATAGACACTTTCCTCTAAAAAGAATACTGCAATCACAATTAACAATACCAACAATATTGGAATCAGTATATTAAATGGGTTTGGCTTCATTATACCACCTCTTTTAGTTGAGATAATTATATCATAAACAAGCAGTTATGCAAAACGATAATATCCATAAACAAAGAATAAAAAAAGACTCAAAATTGAGTCTTATTCTTTAACGAATGGTAACAATGCCATGTGACGTGCACGTTTGATCGCAACACTTAATTCACCTTGATAATTTGCTTTTGTTCCAGTAACACGTTTTGGTAAAATTTTACCTCTGTCACTAATGAATCTTTTCAGCAAATCAGCATCTTTATAGTCAATGTATTTGATGTTGTTGTCAGTAAAATAACATCTTTTACGACGTTTTTTACGAAAATTTCCTGGTCTAGCAGCCATTTTATAGCCTCCTTTTTAGAATGGTAAATCATCTTCAGAGATATCGTCTAATCTAGGTGTATTGCTTTCATTCTCTCTTGAAGGATTTTCGTTATTTTGTGGTTCATATTTATTATTTTGGTATTGATTTCCTTTATTTTGATAATTGTTTTGTGAATAATCATTTTGTGATCCACTGTTCTCTGCATTTTTTGGCTCTAAAAATTGAACCGAATCACAAACGACCTCAGTAGTATACACACGTACACCTTGTTCATTGTCATAATATCCTGTTTGGATACGACCTTCTACACCAACTAAACTACCTTTACGAACATATTTGTCTACATTCTCAGCTTGTTTGTTCCATACAACGCATTGAATGAAGTCTGCTTCATTGTTTTGGGTTTTATAGATTCTATTTACTGCTAAGGTAAATTTGGCAACTGCGGCATTGCTTTGTGTATATCTTAATTCTGGATCTTTTGTCAATCTTCCGACAAGTACAGTTCTATTGATCATAGGTATTCACGTCCTTATCTTTCGTCTTTAATAATCAGATAACGAATTACTTCTTCTTTCAATCGAATGATACGATCGAATTCAGCTCTTGCTTCTTCAGTGGCTTTTACATCTAATACGACATAATACCCTTTTTTGAAATCTTGGATTTCATAAGCAAGATCACGCATTCCCCATTCATTAACTTTAGTCACTTCGCTATCCATTGAACTGAAAATGTCATTTAGACTTTCAATCAATTTCTTACGATCTTCTTCAAGTAAATTTGGGCGAATGATGTACATAATCTCATATTTTCTCATTTTTTTACCTCCTTTTGGTCTAGTGGCTGCCGAGCAGCAAGGTTGAGCATTACACTCACGATTGGTAATTATATCACAAAACATCTGTGATAGCAACCAATTTCCTACCGTTTTTCCTCTTTTTTAGAGTCAAGTCTATTGTACCACAAAGAATCAATTATACAATCAAAGAAATCATATTCTCACTTGAAAAATTAATCCTACAACTACACTGCAAAATCAGGATGATTAAGCATGAATTTGATTATGTCTTCTTGCATTTCACGATTCACATTGTGGGTATCTTCATAGAGCCTAAAAAACGTATTTCCAAGACTTTTTTCTTCAAAGAACTGTTTTGTGATTTTATAGTTAACCATATCATCATTTGTAGTATTCATCATCAACATTTTATCAAATCGCATCTTTTCAATTCTTTCTACTGGTGAAATTCTTTTGATGTATGCTTCTTTTTTATAGATAAATGGTTGAAATTCCTTTAAATCACCACAAAAAGTATCTAAAGACATTTGTAAAAAATCAGGTGCACTAATCACTGGTACAACATGAGAAAGATGCTTCGATATTGTTGTTAAATAAAAGGCAATCATACCTCCCATACTAATCCCCACAATATCGTACTTTTCAAACTGATTTAGATAATATTTTTTGAACAACCGATCAATATCTCTTGCTGTTTTTTTTACAACGGTAAAGATATCAAAATACTGTTTATAAATAGGTTCACTAATGAATGGTTCCTTCATTCTTTTGCCGTGCTTATAAGCGTCAATTGATACCACTAAAAAACCTTCTCTCGCCAATTTTATCGCTATATAATCTGTTCCTCTTTCTTTATTGGACGCAAAACCATGTTGAACAAACACCAATCCTTTTACTTCACAATTCAAATCAACGTACTCATTTAATGGAATACCATCAATGAGTTTTTCTTCAATCATAATCTTATGCATAAATCAGTACCTTCCTTAACATATTCAAGGCATAAATTGCTGCACGTGACTGGACCATTGTTCTATTTCCATTAAATACTTGTCGCTCAACATATACTTTTCCATCATAGCATAGTCCAAAATATACAAGCCCTACAGGTTTTTCCTTTGTACCACCACTAGGTCCTGCTATCCCACTAATCGCGATGGTGTATGTAGCGTTTGTTTGCTTAGCAAGATTTTTTGCCATCTCTATGACACAAGCCTCACTAACAGCACCTTCTGTTTTCAATGTGTGTTCACTTACATTAAGATACTTCATTTTTGCTTCATTACTGTAAGTTATTAACCCTTCTTTAAATACACTAGACGCACCCGGAACACTTGTAATATTGCTAGCAAGAAGGCCTCCAGTGCAACTCTCAGCAGTTGAAACTGTCGCTTCACTTTCCCTCAGTAAAGAAACAACAACTTCTTCTAATGTATCGTTAATACTCCCATATACATATTCTTTAAAATGATCATAAAACGCATCTTTTGCACTCTTTAAATCATCAAAATTTGTACTAGTAAATATATATTTAATCTCACCTAAACTAGCATATGGTGCAATCCTAACATTTGGATGTTGTTCATAAAATCCTTCGAGTTTTTCTTCCATTGCACTCTCACCAGTTCCAACCAACTTAAATCCTTCTGAATAAATATTTAACCCTACTTTATCTTTCAAATATTCTATCACTTTTTCAAGCATTGGTCGCATTTCTCTAGGAGGTCCAGGTAGTAAGATAATATGTTGTTCATTTACATCAATGCAAACACCAGGAGCAGTTCCTAAATGGTTTTCCAATATTCTACTCCCAATTGGAAACATTGCTTGTTTAAGATTGGCATTGGTCATGCGCTGATTTCGACGATCAAAATACTCTCTAATATTCGTCAATACATTTTCATCTATATACGTTTCTAATTGATAATATTGATAGACCGCTTCTCTTGTCAAATCATCTACAGTTGGTCCTAATCCACCTGTAAAAATCACCAATTCTTCATCAATTATATCCAATATTTTATGGTATTCTTCAATATCATCATCAATGACAAACGATTTTTTTATCTCTAAACCAATTGCACTAAGCAAGATTGCAATATCACGCAAATTGGTGTTCACAGTTTTACCACTCAGTACTTCTTTCCCAACAGTCACAACAACAGTATCCATCATATCCTCCTTATTCTTCAACCTCAAGAATCTTAACTCGTCCACCAACCCATACTTGTAAGATGTCATCATCTTCATTAACAGTTAGTTTCACAAACAACTCAGAAGGTTGTTTCATATTCAATCCTTGTTCCATATGATATTCTTTCTTCTTCTCGTGATACTTATATAGATAACAAGCAAGTGCCCCATTACTCGTTCCAGTCGCACTTTCTTCTTGAATGCCCACAACAGGTGCAAAATTGCGTGAAACTGCATCAATTTTTTCATCGTCTAAATGAAATGCATGGATCCCGATTGCGCCAAGCTCAAGACAAAAATCAATCATTTTATCAAATTTTGGTTCAAGTTCATCTAACGCTTCACTTGATGCCATTGGTAAAAAAATTTCTTTTAGCCCTGTTGATACAACTTCAATTGGATATAAATGATGAAGTTGTAAATCATTATGAAAAAGAGTTTGAACATCTTTTTGCATTAACTTCTGATAATATTTAGGCGCAAGCTGCTCCATAAAAACTTCATCTTTTTTTACATCAAGTTTTAACAATCCAGCTTTCGTTTTTTGTGTATAAATTCCCGGTGAAATAATCCCTTCATCACGCATAACATTGAAAGTTCCTATCGTCGCATGACCGCATAAATCAACCTCTTTTATGGGGGTAAAAAAACGCACCTCAAAATCAGCTTCATTCGAATGCATAACAAATGCCGTTTCTGAATATCCTAATCTCGCCGCAATCGATTGTTTCTCTTGATCACTTAGTGCATCCGCAAATAAAACTACTCCTGCTTTGTTCCCACCGTTTTTTTGTTTATTAAACGCTGCAACATGAAATATTTTCATCTTATACCCTCCTTTATCACTATCATTTTACCATACTAAAAGAAAAAAACACAATTCATATGAATTGTGTTATACGTTAAATCTAAAATGCATAATATCGCCATCTTTAACGATATATTCTTTTCCCTCTAAGCGCATTTTCCCTTGTTCTTTTGCGCCTTGTTCTCCATTACATTTTACAAAATCGTCAAACGCTATCGTTTCAGCACGAATAAACCCTTTTTCAAAATCCGTATGAATAACCCCAGCACAAGCTGGTGCTTTCATGCCTTTTTTAAAAGTCCAAGCACGAACTTCTTGTGGTCCTGCAGTGAAAAAGGTCTCTAACCCTAGTAAGCGGTAACTGATATGGATCAATTGATCTAACCCTGATTCTTCTACACCTAAATCAGCCAAAAACATCGCTTTTTCTTCATCATCAAGTTCTGATAACTCAGCTTCAATCTTTGCGGAAATCACGACAATTTCACTACCATCTTTCTCAGCTTGTTCTTTGATTTCTTTGACATACTCATTACCGCTATAATCAGCAATTTCATCTTCAATGATATTCGCAACATAAAGCATTGGCTTCTGTGTCAAAAAATTAAAGTGTTTAATCAATTTACGTTCATTCTCATTAAAAGGGATTGTTCTAATCGGTACGTTGTTCATCAATACCTCATATATTTGTTTTAATAAACTATATTCAACAACCGCATCTTTATCAACTTTTAATTGGGCCTTTTTTTCAATCTTTGGAAGTCTTTTTTCGACTACTTCTAAATCGGCAAAAATCAACTCCAAATTAATTGTTTCAATATCTCGCAATGGTGATACTTTACCATCAACATGAGTAACATTTTCATCATCAAACGCTCGAACAACTTGGACAATCGCATCTACCTCACGAATATGACTCAAAAATTGATTTCCAAGTCCTTCTCCTTTTGAAGCACCTCGAACAATTCCTGCAATATCAGTAAACTCAAAAATTGTCGGAATCGTTTTTTTAGGTTGCACCATATTTGTTAATACATTTAAACGTTCATCTGGTACTTCTACGACACCTACATTTGGGTCGATTGTCGCAAACGGATAGTTTGCTGCAAGTGCACCAGATTTTGTAATCGCATTGAATAATGTTGATTTTCCTACATTTGGAAGGCCTACTATTCCAGCAGTTAATCCCATATGATCAGCTCCTTTAAAAACCTTAACTATTGTACTCTATTTAAATCTATAATTCAAGAAAAAAGGATACTTTCAAAACAAAAGTATCCTATAATTTTACCGATCATCAGGATGAACATCAAGTGTTGCTGGATCAGACTCATAAATTGTTCCATTACGGTAGTAACGTAAAACAATTTCATCACCTACAGAAGAATTCAAAATAGCTTCTCGCAAATCATTAAAATTGAATACTTCCAAAAATTCCTCCATCATTTGTGTTTTATATCCAATGATGACATCACCATTCTCAAGTCCTGCTTCCTCAGCTGCACCTAGTGGTTGCACATCAACGCACACACCATAATCTAATCCGCAAACATTGACAGTTGCATAGGTTGATATCCCTAGATATGGACGAGTAACAACTCCATCATCTTCTAAATCTTCTACAACTCGTCTAACGGTATTTGAAGGAATCGCAAAGTTGATTCCAGAAACGTAATCTTGCACAAGTTTCATATTGTTAATTCCCACCAACTCACCATTGATATTGACGAGCGCTCCTCCACTATTTCCAGGACTAATAGCTGCATCATGTTGTAAAAGCGTTGCGTCGAAATCTCCATCATTCACAAATCTTGCTAACCCACTTACAACACCCATTGTAACAGTCCCATAGTAATCATATCCTAAAGGATTCCCTATCGCATAAACAAATTCTCCCAGCTGTAAATCATAAGAATCTGACAATGGAATCACAGAAAATAATTCACTACTGCTAAACTTTAAGACCGCCAAATCAGTCACGGGATCTGCACCCAACAATTCAATATTGCTGTTTGAAATTTCAAAAAGTAACCCATTTTTCTCATAAATGATATTAATTGAAGTAGCACCATCCACAACATGCTCATTGGTGACCATGTAATAATCATTTCCTTCTTTTTTATAAATCACACCAGATCCAGATCCTCCGCCTTCAGCAGTCAATACAGACACACCTAAAACACCATTTCTAACATCTGCCAACATATTGATTACAGTACTTTGAAAAGAATCTAAATCATAAGTAGTATCATATCTTGCTTCTGGTAATAGACTCTCAATTAACAATTGTAACTCTTCTTGTGTATATGAATCCTTATCAACTGATTCTTCATTAATCACATCAATGATAAAATCACGCAATTCATCTTCTGTCATACTATTGTCACTGGTATCAATTAAGTCAGTGCAAGCACTTAATGTGAACACCAAGAACACACCAACTAAAACAATCATTATTCTTTTCATTGATCTCACTCCTTTATTCTGAACAACGTAAGAGCATTCCTCGTTGTTGTCGTTGCCAATTCTTCAAGCGACATTTCCTTTAACTTAGCAATTTCTTCTGCAACAAGTCTAACTTTCGCAGGCTCATTGCGTTTACCTCTAAATGGGTGGGGGGATAAAAAGGGGCTGTCAGTTTCTATTAATAACTTCGAAACATCTACTTTTTGTGCAACCTCTTTAGGGGTTTTTGCGTTCTTAAAAGTCACCGGACCACCCAAAGAAATATGTAGTCCCAACTCGATAAATCTCTCAGCCATTTCAGGACTGCTTGGAAAGGCATGCATAATACCGCTCAATTGTTGATATGGTTTTAATGTTTCATACATTTTTTCAGTCACATCACGCATATGAATCACCAATGGTTTATCATATTTTTTTGACAACGCTATTTGATGATTAAATACTTCTATTTGTTGATCTAATGTATCTTTATGCCAATGTAAATCCAATCCACATTCACCAACTGCAACTACTTGAGAATGCTTTAATTGCTGTTCTAAAAGAACAAAATCCTCATCGTTAACCTCATGTGCTATTGTTGGATGAAATCCAACGCTAGCGTAAATATTGGGGTATTTAGAGGCAATTTCTATTGCTCTCCTATTGGTTTCTTGATCAAAGCCAATCACCATCATATAAGAAACCCCTGCATCACTTGCACGAGATAATACTTCATCCAAATCTTCCTCAAACTCTTTTGCATTTAAATGTGTATGTGTATCAAACAACATTATATCACCCTATTCTATACTAACACTATTATAAGCGATTTTGTTTGAATACTTGTGAAATTCGCGTGATAAATTAAAAATAAATAAAAAAAAAGAGACCGAAGTCTCTTTTTAAATAAATGTGTTTTAGAAATTATTTGCTAATTTCAGCAACAACACCAGCACCAACAGTACGTCCACCTTCACGGATAGAGAATTTAGTACCTTGTTCTAATGCGATTGGGTGAATCAATTCAACAGTCATTTCTACGTCATCACCAGGCATAACCATTTCTACTCCAGCAGGCAACTCAATAACACCAGTTACATCTGTTGTACGGAAATAGAATTGAGGACGATAGTTACTGAAGAATGGAGTATGACGTCCACCTTCTTCTTTTGACAATACATAAACTTGCCCTTTGAAGTTGGTATGTGGAGTAACTGATTTTGGTTTTGCCAAAACTTGTCCACGTTGGATATCGTCACGAGAAACACCACGTAATAAAGCTCCGATGTTGTCTCCAGCTTCTGCACGATCTAATAATTTACGGAACATTTCAACACCTGTAACAATTGTAGAAACAGTATCTTTGATACCAACGATTTCTACAGCGTCTCCAACTTTAACAGTACCACGGTCTACACGACCAGTCGCAACTGTTCCACGTCCAGTAATACTGAACACGTCTTCAACAGGCATTAAGAATGGTTTTTCAGTTTCACGAACTGGATCGTCGAAATATGTATCAACAGCTTCCATTAATTCGATAATTTTATCTTCGTGACCTTCGTCACCTTCTAATGCTTTTAATGCAGATCCCATGATCACTGGAATGTCATCTCCTGGGAATTCATATGCATCTAATAATTCACGAACTTCCATTTCTACTAATTCTAGTAATTCTTCATCATCAACCATATCTGTTTTATTCATAAATACGATCAATTTAGGTACACCAACTTGACGAGAAAGCAAAATGTGCTCTCTAGTTTGTGGCATAGGTCCATCTGCAGCACTTACTACTAAGATTGCACCGTCCATTTGAGCAGCACCAGTAATCATGTTTTTAACGTAGTCAGCATGTCCTGGACAGTCAACATGTGCATAGTGACGTTTGTCAGTAGAATATTCGATATGAGAAGTATTAATCGTAATACCTCTTTCTCTTTCTTCTGGAGCGTTGTCAATAGAAGCAAAGTCAGATGCTACTGTATCTCCAATTCCTCTTTTTGCTAATGTAGTTGCGATTGCAGCTGATAATGTAGTTTTACCATGGTCTACATGTCCGATAGTACCAATGTTCATATGTGGTTTCGAGCGGACGAATTTTTCTTTAGCCATTTGTAATTTCCTCCTTATATTTTTTAATGTTTTTAACTACTTTTTCCATTCATATTTTACATTATTATAGGCAATAATGCAAGTTATTAGTCAATTATCCGTTACGTCTTTTGATGACTTCTTCAGCAATTGACTTAGGTGCAGCCTCATAATGTGAGAACTGCATTGTCGATGTTCCGCGTCCTTGAGTGTTCGAACGTAAACTTGTTGCATACCCGAACATTTCAGCTAGTGGAACTTTCGATTTGATTTGTTGTGCATTGGCACGTTGGCTTTGACCTTCGATGCGTCCACGACGACTCGTAAGATCTCCAATAACGTTTCCTAAGTAATCATCAGGTGTAATAACATCTACTGTCATGATTGGTTCAAGTAAGATTGCTTTACATGCTGTAGCCGCTTTTTTCAGCGCCATTGAAGCTGCAATTTTAAATGCCATTTCATTCGAGTCGACATCATGGTAAGAACCGTCATATAATGTAGCTTTTAAATCAATCAATGGATATCCAGCAACAATACCATTATCCAAAGATTCTTGTAATCCTTTATCTACTACAGGGATGTATTCTCTTGGAACAACCCCTCCAACGATTTTGTCAACAAATTCGTACCCTTTACCTGGGTTTGGTTCAAATTTGATCCAAACATGTCCATATTGCCCACGTCCACCAGATTGGCGTACAAATTTTCCTTCGATTTGTGCTTCTGTTGTAATTGTTTCACGATAACTAACTTGTGGAGCCCCAACATTTGCCTCAACTTTAAATTCACGTCTCATACGATCAACAATGATATCTAGATGTAACTCACCCATACCACTAATAATAGTTTGTCCCGTTTCATCATCCGTATACGTTCTAAATGTCGGATCTTCTTCAGCTAATTTTTGTAAAGCAATTCCCATTTTGTCTTGGTCTGCTTTTGAGTTTGGCTCAATTGCAACACTAATAACTGGTTCAGGGAAAACCATTTTTTCTAAGATGATATGATCTTTATCTTCACAAAGGGTATCACCTGTAGACGTATTTTTCAGTCCTACTGCCGCAGCAATATCTCCTGAATACACTTGGTCAATCTCTTCACGGTGATTGGCATGCATTCTTAAAATACGACCAACACGTTCTTTATTATCTTTTGTAGCATTACGTACATAAGAACCTTTTTTTAATTGACCAGAATAAACTCTAAAGAATGTCAATTTACCAACGAATGGATCCGTTGCTACTTTAAATGCTAAGGCAGCAAAACGTCCGTTATCATCTGCTGGTAATAAGATATCTTCACCAAGTTTGTTTAATCCTTTAACCGCGACCACATCAAGTGGGCTAGGTAAATAACTAATGACTGCATCAAGCATCAATTTGACACCTTTATTCTTAAATGCTGATCCACATAAGACAGGGAAGAATTTTACACTAAGTGTAGATTCACGAACAACGTCTTTTAAAAATTCGTTGCTGATTTCTTCTCCTTCTAAGTACATCATCATCAGTTCTTCATTTAAATCTGCCAAAGTTTCAATCAATTCCGCTCTTTTTTCTTCTACAGTTTCTTGTAAGTATTCAGGAATCTCAATTTCTTCAGCTACTTCATCATGTTCACCATTAAAGTGATATGCTTTTAATTCAACCAAATCGATGATTCCATCAAATTGATCTTCAGCTCCAATTGGCCATTGAATAGCAGCGGCGTTCGCACCCAAACGTTCACGAACCGTCCCTACACTAAATTCAAAATCTGCACCAATTTTATCCATTTTATTGACAAAAACAATACGCGGAACTTTATAATCATTCGCTTGTCTCCATACTGTTTCTGTTTGTGGCTCAACACCAGCTTGTGCATCTAACAATGCCACACTACCGTCTAATACACGGAGTGATCTTGATACTTCTACCGTAAAGTCTACGTGTCCAGGAGTATCGATGATGTTGATGCGATGGTCTTTCCAAAACGCAGTTGTTGCCGCAGAAGTAATAGTAATTCCGCGCTCTTGCTCTTGTTCCATCCAGTCCATTTGTGAAGCACCATCATGTGTTTCACCAATTTTATGAATCCGACCAGTATGATACAAGACACGTTCTGTCGCTGTTGTTTTACCAGCATCGATATGTGCCATGATACCGATATTTCTAGTTTTATCTAAACTATATTCACGTGGCATCTTGATAACTCCTTTCTACCAACGATAGTGTGCGAATGCTTTATTAGCTTCAGCCATACGGTGGATATCTTCTTTCTTCTTAACAGAAGCTCCATTACCTTGGCTCGCATCAATAATCTCCTTCGCGAGTCTATCGATCATTGTTTTTTCGTTTCTTAATCTTGCATATAATGTTAACCATCTCAAACCTAGTGTAAAACGTCTTTCTTCACGTACTTCTACTGGTACTTGATAGTTTTGTCCACCAATTCTTCTTGAACGCACTTCAAATGTAGGCATAATATTGTTTAAAGCTTCTTCGAAGACTTCGATAGGTGGTTGATTTGTAATTTCTTCTACTCTTTTGAACGCACCATATAAGATTTTTTGTGCAGTTCCTTTTTTACCATCTAACATAATGTTGTTGATCAACTTTGTAACCAACTTTGAGTTATACATTGGATCTGGTAATACATCTCTTTTTGCTATGTGACCTTTACGAGGCATAACTTTTCCTCCTTTCAAACTTTAAATTAAATTATGCTTTTTTTGTTCCGTATTTAGAACGTCCTTGTTTACGATTTTCTACTCCAGTAGTATCTAATGTACCACGTACGATGTGATAACGAACTCCCGCTAAGTCTTTTACACGACCACCACGGATTAAGACAACACTGTGTTCTTGCAATTTATGTCCTTCACCAGGAATATATGCAGTTACTTCAATACTGTTAGTCAGTCTTACACGAGCATACTTACGTAATGCTGAGTTTGGCTTTCTTGGTGTCATTGTTGCAACACGTGTACATACACCACGTTTTTGAGGACTGTTTAATGTACTGTACTCTTTCTTAAGAGAGTTAAAGTTCACATTCAACGCTGGTGATTTTGATTTTTTTGTTTTTGATTTACGACCTTTACGTACTAGTTGATTAATTGTAGGCATCCACTGTTTCCTCCTCTCACTTTTGTATTCCACACATCCAAGTGTGTCAGTTTTTCTCATAAAAACAAGGGCTAAACTAATAAACCCAGTATTTTTTCTTTATAAGCAGTATTATTATATACCACACATCCAGCTGTGTCAATAACTTTAATAACTTTTTTTTAAACAATATAATATCTTCATATTTCCTTTATATTACATTGTAAGAGTGCCAACAAAATCTGTTGACACTCTATTAATAATGTAAGAATTCTTAGTTATTATGAACCTCATATAACGCTTCTAACTCTTCTTCATCAACCGCATTTGGATCAGGTTTTTCGTAATCAAAGAATTTATCTCTTAAAATACCTGTACCAGCTGGAATCAATCCACCGATGATGACATTTTCTTTCAATCCAACAAGATCATCTACTTTACCACGAATCGCAGCATCAGTTAATACTCTTGTAGTTTCTTGGAAAGAAGCCGCACTTAAGAATGATTCACTACGTAAACTTGCTCTAGTGATACCAAGTAATACTGGACGTCCTACCGCAGGTTTTTTACGTGCTTTTAATGCGTCTGCATTTGCTTGTTTAAACTCATTGATTGAAACTTGTGCACCAGGCAATAACAACGTATCTCCTTCAACAACAATATTGATTTTCAACATCATTTGATGAATGATGACTTCAATATGCTTGTCACTGATCTCGATTCCTTGAGCACGGTATACTTTTTGTACCTCTGCCAAGATATATTGTTGTACTGTTTCAGCGTCTGTTGCTTTAAGTAATTGTTTTGGATCAATTGAACCATCAGTTAATCGATCTCCTGCAAATACTTCATCATCTTCTTCAATCAGTACACTTACTCCTGAGTTTGTTTCATATGTATGTTTTTCTAATTCATTTTCAATGGTGATTTTGTAACGCTCTTCAATCGATTCAATCGATGAAACACGTCCATCAATTTCACTTATAATTGCTTTACCTTTTGGTGTTCTTGCTTCAAACAACTCTTGAATACGAGGTAACCCTTGCGTGATATCCGCACCAGCAACTCCACCTGTATGGAAAGTACGCATGGTTAACTGTGTCCCAGGTTCACCAATTGATTGCGCAGCGATGATTCCAACACTTTCTCCTACTTCAACTTGTTCTCCAGTAGATAAGTTTTGTCCATAACATTTTTTACAAACACCCACTTTGGCATTACAAGTTAACACACTACGAATAATTAAGTGCTCAATTCCTGCATCAACAATCGCTTTTGCTAGTAAATCATCGATGTATTGATTTTTCGAAACAATGACTTCTCCTGTTCCAGGGTGGAAAGCAGTTTCTGCACTATAACGACCAATCAAACGGTCGATAAATGGTACAATTTCTTTTCCATCATTGTGAACAATTTCTTTAATCGTGGTTCCCTTATCGGTTCCACAATCTTCTTCAGTAATGACTAAATCCTGAGATACATCTACAAGACGTCTTGTTAGATATCCAGAGTCTGCTGTTTTTAACGCTGTATCGGTCGAACCTTTACGCGCACCATGAGTCGAGATAAAGAACTCACTCATTGTTAATCCTTCAATAAATGAAGATTTAACCGGTAATTCAATGGTTGATTTGATTCCCGCTTTAATATTGTATGCAGTATTCAATCCCTCACGTTTTGTATTCGCCATTGAACCACGAATACCAGCCAACTGTGTAAAGTTTGATGCATTACCACGAGCTCCAGAATCACTCATCATAAAGATGTGGTTATCTTTCGTTAATTCACTCATCAATCCTTTTTGAATACGGTCTTTAACATCCGCCCATTCTTTGATGACAAGTTTATAACGTTCGTAATCTGTTAATAATCCCATTTCAAACTGTTGACGTAATTGTTCAACAATTGTTTCTGTAGCTTCTACTTCTTCTTTTTTCTTCGAATACATTGAAACATCACTAACAGAAACTGTAATACCAGCTTGTGTAGAATATTTAAATCCTAAGTTTTTCAGTTTATCCAACATTTTTGAAGTTTCATTGATTTTAAATTGAATGAACACTTCACTAATAATTTGTGATAAAAATCCTTTTTTAAACGGAGCAACAAGTTCTTGATTTTTGATATGCTCTTTAATATTTGTTCCCTTAGGTACAAAATATCGATCAGGTGTCAAATATCTCTCTTCACCAGTTTCATCATCAAATTGCTTTTGTAAGTTGATCAAAGTTGGTTCGTTTAAATATGAGAATGTACGAGGTAAAATCTCATTAAATAACAACTTACCATAAGTAGTAATTAAGTATCCACCTTTTTGATGTTCTCTTAATGGTGCATTCCCAAGTGCACTTGCAATAAGTGCAATACGTGTATGTAGTGTAATTTGTTTATTTTCATAAGCAAGTGTAGCTTCATCAAAATCTCCAAAGACACGTCCTTCACCTTTTTCGCCTTCTTTTTCAAGCGTTAAATAATAGTTACCTAAAACCATGTCTTGAGAAGGTGTAACGATTGGTTTTCCATCTTTTGGATTTAATATGTTGTTTGACGCAAGCATTAAAACACGTGCCTCAGCTTGTGCTTCTTCGCTTAACGGAACATGGACTGCCATTTGATCCCCGTCAAAGTCAGCATTAAATGCGGTTGTGACAAGTGGATGAAGACGAATTGCTTTCCCTTCAACCAGCACTGGTTCAAATGCTTGAATACCAAGTCTATGTAACGTAGGTGCACGGTTTAACATAACTGGGTGCTCACGAATAACTTCTTCTAATACTTCCCAAATACGTTCATCTTGCCCTAGTTCAATCATTCTTTTTGCACTACGGATATTTGATGTAAATTCACGTTGAATTAACTCGCGAATAACAAATGGTTTAAAGAGTGTAATTGCCATTTCTTTTGGTAACCCACATTGATACATTTCAAGGGTTGGACCAACAACAATAACACTACGTCCTGAATAATCAACACGTTTTCCAAGTAAGTTTTGACGAAAACGACCTTGTTTACCACGTAGTAAATCACTCAATGATTTTAATGGTCTATTTTTTTCAACTACCACTTTACGTCCACGTTTTGAATTATCAATTAAAGCATCCACTGCTTCTTGTAACATACGTTTTTCATTTTTTGTAATCAAGTGTGGAGCCTGTTGTTCAAATTGACGCTTTAAACGATTATTTCTATTTAATATACGACGATACAAATCATTTAAGTCTGTTGTGGCAAAACGTCCACCATCAAGTTGAACCATCGGACGAAGTTCAGGTGGAATCACCGGAAGAACATCCATCACCATCCACTCAGGTTTATTATCTGAGTGTACAAATGCTTCAACAACTTCTAAACGCTTAATGATTTTTTCTCTTTTTTGTTTTGATGCATTTGGTAAATCAGTACGGAGTTGTAATGACTCAGCTTGCAAGTCTATACGTTTCAATAAAACTTTTACTGCTTCCGCACCTGTGAGTGCTTTAAATTTACCCATATATTCCATATATTTTTGTGAATATTCTGCTTCACTTAATATTTGCTTAAATTGTAAATCTGTGTCTCCTGGATCAATCACGATATATGACGCCAAGTAGACAACTTCTTCTAAATCTTTGGATTTAATATCTAATAATGTCGCTAATCTTGATGGGGAATTGCGCAAATACCAAGTATGTACAACTGGCGCAGCCAATTCAATGTGTCCCATTCGTTCACGACGAACTTTACTCTCCGTAATATCTACTCCACATATAGGACATTTTTTCCCATTGTGAGAACTACGTTTTGATTTGTTATTACAAGCACACTGATAATCTTTGGTTGGTCCGAAGATTACTTCACAGAAGAGACCATCTTTCTCTGGTTTCAAAGTACGGTAGTTGATTGTCTCGTGCTTCTTCACTTCTCCAAATGACCATCCTCTGATTTCCTCAGGAGATGCTAAACGAATTTTATAATGTGAGAATTTTTGACTCATTATTAATCACCCTACTTTCTAAGATTGAAACCCATATTTTGAAATATAATCTTCTGAATCTTCATCAACCAAACTTTTGTTTGCTTCATTTTGTCCAGTTTCTTTACTAATCAACTCAACATAGATACCAATTGATTGAAGTTCCCTTGTAAGTACTCGGAATGATTCAGGTAAACTTGGGCTAGGAATACTTTTCCCATCAACGATTGCTCTAAAGACTTTGTTACGTCCGATGATGTCATCTGATTTCACTGTCAACATTTCTTGAAGTGCGTAAGCAGCTCCATATGCTTCTAGTGCCCAAACTTCCATCTCTCCGAAACGTTGTCCACCATTTTGCGCTTTACCACCCATTGGTTGCTGAGTGACTAACGTATATGGTCCAACACTACGAGCATGTAATTTGTCATCAACCATATGGTCTAATTTCACCATATACATAACTCCAACACTTACACGGTTATCATATGCATCACCAGTTTGACCATTGTAAAGTAATTGCTTACCATCTTCTGCCATTCCAGCTTCTGCCATAATCTCTTTTAACTCATATGTCTCTACACCATCAAATACTGGTGTAGCGATGTGTGTTCCTAAACGTTTTGCAGCCATTCCTAAGTGCAACTCAAGAACCTGCCCAATATTCATACGTGATGGTACTCCAAGTGGATTTAACATAATATCAACTGGTGTTCCATCTTCCATATAAGGCATATCTTCAATCGGTAATATTTTAGAGATAACCCCTTTATTACCATGACGACCTGCCATTTTATCGCCTTCATTAATTTTACGTTTTTGAATAATATATATTTGTACAATTTCATTAACACCAGGTTTTAATTCATCTCCGTTGCTACGTTTGAAATGACGTACTGAATGTACAATTCCACCACCACCGTGTGGAACTCTTAAGGATGTATCACGAACTTCACGTGATTTTTCACCGAAAATAGCCAACAATAACTTATCTTCAGGTGTTGGATCCGTGACACCTTTTGGTGTAACTTTCCCAACTAAAATATCACCCTCAACTACTTCAGCACCTGGAATAATGATTCCACTTTCATCAAGTAATCTACGACCTTCATCTCCAACATTTGGAATCTCAGTCGTAATTTCTTCTTTTCCTAATTTTGTGTCACGTGCTTCTGTTTCATATTTCTCGATATGAATTGAAGTATATACATCTTCTTTAACAAGTCGTTCACTCATAATAACAGCATCTTCATAGTTGTAACCATTCCAAGTCATAAACGCAACTGTAACATTACGTCCAATAGCTAACTCACCTTCATCCATTGAAGGACCATCAGTAATTGTTTGACTCTCATCGATTACATCACCAATTTTAATAATTGGTTTTTGGCTAAAACAAGTCCCTTGATTCGATCGCTGGAACTTCGGTAATTTATACTCATCTGTTGTTCCGTCTTCTGCTCTAATCACAATTCTACGAGCATCCACATACTCAACAACACCAGCACGTTTAGATACAATACAAGATCCTGAATCATGTGCTGCTTTATATTCAATACCTGTACCAACATATGGTGCTTCAGGAATCAACAATGGAATTGCTTGGCGTTGCATATTTGCACCCATTAAAGCACGGTTCGCATCGTCATGTTCCAAAAATGGAATACATGAAGTTGAAATCGAAACAATCTGTTTTGGAGAAACGTCCATTAATTCAACGTCTGCACGATCAAACATTTTTGTTTCACCTTGATATCTCGCAACTACTTGATCATATTCAATCTCATGTTTATCATTGACAACAATATTTCCTTGCCCAATCACATATTTTTCTTCTTCATCCGCAGATAAATAAACAATTTCCTTTGTCACCTGAGAAATATCATCATCTTGTCTTACTTGCAAGTAAGGTGTTTCCATAAATCCATATTTATTTACACGAACATAGGAAGCCAAACTATTAATCAATCCAATATTTTGCCCCTCAGGCGTTTCAATTGGACAAATACGTCCATAGTGAGAGTGGTGAACGTCACGCACTTCAAATCCAGCACGATCACGTGTTAACCCTCCAGGCCCAAGCGCAGAAATACGACGTTTATGCGTCAATTCATCAAGTGGGTTTGTTTGCGCCATAAATTGTGACAACTGAGAACTACCAAAGAATTCTTTTAAAGAAGAAGTCAAAGGACGAATGTTGATTAAATTTTGTGGGGTAATTTCTTCTGGTTCTTTTGTTGACATGCGGTCTTTAACATTTTTTTCCATTTTGGTTAAACCAATTCTAAATTGATTTTTCAGTAACTCACCAATCAATCGTAAACGACGGTTTCCTAAATGATCAATATCATCTAATGATCCAACACGGTTAAACAAATTCAAGTAATAAGAAATACTCGCAATGATATCCGAAGGAACAATATGTACTTTATCTTCATAAGAATAGTTCCCAATAATTTTTACTTTGATTTCTTCATCTAATTCGTTCTTAGTCAGAACTTCTAATACTTCAATCTCAGCCAATTCAAAGTAAATATGTTCATTTTCCAACACACCTGCGTATGCTTCTTTCATTTCTTTTACATGTTGTTTACCCATTTGTTCAACAAGCATTTTTTCAGTTAATCCATTTGCTTGTAAGTATCCATTAAAATATTCTTCCGCAGTTAAAAATTCTTGGTTTTTAATTTGTGTAAGCAATTCTTCATCACTGACATAATCGAACAAATTAATACCATGAACTTCAGCTTCTTTAAATATATCTAATTGTGTTGTGAACTCATACTCTAAATCATGCGCACCAACACCTGGAACTTTGTATGTAAATAAATGGCGATAATCTTTTAAACGATTTAATAGTTTATTATTAATCGTTTTATTTTTCTCAACGATTATTTCTCCTGTTTCAGGGTCAATTAAATCGTCAGCTAATTTTTTATCATAAACTCTATTCAACACATCTAACTTTTTATTAATTTTATAGCGCCCAACTTCTGCAAGATCATATCGTTTCGCATCAAATAAGCGACTCATAATAAATGATTTCGCACCATCTGTTGTCGCAGTTTCACCTTGGCGAAGTTTTGAATATACTTCTTTTATCGCTTCAACTGAATCCTCAGTCATATCTTTACCCATTGTTAAATCTAACAATTCGGATGCACCATAAGTTTCAATAATTTGTTGGTTAGACGAAAAACCTAACGCTCTTAATAATGTTGTTAGGGGAATTTTTTTACTTCGATCAAGTTTGACAAAAAGAACATCTTTAGAACCCATTTCATATTCTAACCATGCACCACGTGTTGGGATAATTTGTCCCAAATATTTACTTTTCAATGTTTTCTTATCGATATTCTCACTAAAGAAAACACCAGCACTACGTACAATTTGTGAAACAATAACACGCTCACTACCATTGATCACAAAAGAACCGGTAGGTGTCATCATTGGGAAATCACCCATAAAGATTTTTTGTTGTTTGATTTCACCAGTGTTTTTATTCACCAATTTAACATTTACACGTAATGGTTTGGAATAAGTCATATCTTTTTGCTTAGACGCATCAATATCATATTTCGGTTGTCCAAACTCGTATCCTTCGAAGTATAGTTCAATATCTTCCGTAAAGTTTTGGATAGGGGAAATATCTCTAAATAACTCTTCTAACCCCTTTTGCGTAAACCACTCAAACGAATCTGTTTGAACTCTAATTAAATTTGGTAAATCTACATTAGATTTCACTTTTGAATAGTTACGTCTTTCTCTTTTCTTACCGTATTTTACGATTTTGTAACTCACAAACTTCACCCCATTTTTTTTGTTCAACAATGCCTAGAACGCAAAAAAAGCGCGCGTTTTGGCAATTTAATATAATAACACAATTCTGTCAAATAGTCAATTAATTCTTACATTGAAACACATAAAAGCCTTTTCTTTTACCCATTATCTCTACTTCTTGAAATACTGTTTTTAAATGATTTTCCGCTGATAAAGCTCCATGTTTTTTGTTGATGACGATGACAAATTCACCTTTAGGAGTCAAATACTCTTTTGACTTAGAAAACAATTGATAAAGAGCTTCTTTACCAATACGAATTGGTGGATTCGAAATGATCAAGTCATATGTTTGTTCAATTCGTTCAAATCCATCACTATAAAACACCGTATTCTCAGTACGATATCGTTTATTGTTTTCTTCTGCCAAATACAAGGCACGATCATTTACATCAACCATATCAAATTGAATGTTATACAATTTATGCATAACAATCCCAATCACACCATAACCACAACCCAAATCTAGGCCAGTTTTAATGTGTTTACTCGGTCTATATAAATCAAGCAAAACAGCTGTACCACGATCCAATGATGTCTTAGAAAATACACCATCGTCACTTATCATAATAAAGTCTTCTTCATGAACACGAAAAGCAATCTCTAACGGATTGCTTTTTATCGTGTCATGTTTTTTTGTAAAGTAATGTGACATTTCACCAGCCTCCAATTGTGTTCCTTGGCTAATTGGCAAGAAGAACTTAAGATAAACTTAAGTTCTTAGCTACTTGGTGAAACTATTTAACAGAAACCGAAGCTCCTGCTTCTTCTAATTTTTCTTTGATTTCTTCTGCATCTTCAGGGCTAATTTGTTCTTTAACTGGAGCTGGAGCACTATCAACTAATCCTTTAGCTTCTTTTAATCCTAATCCAGTGATTTCACGAACAACTTTGATAACTGCGATTTTTTTCTGTCCAGCAGATTCTAAAATTACAGATACTTCACTTGGTGCTGCATCTTCAGCTGCTGCTCCTGGAGCCGCTACTGCTACTGCGCTTGGATCTACACCAAATTCTTCTTTCATCATATCAACTAATTCTTTTAATTCTAATAATGTTTTTTCACCTAATGCTGCAATAATATCTTTATTTTCTAATTTTGCCATTGTATTTTCCTCCTTATTCTTGTGCACTTTCTTCTAAATTTTGTGAGTGCAAATCAACTGCGATTGCAAACTCTTTGATTGGTTGTAATAATCCACCAGCAATCATTGTTAGTAATGTTTCTCTGTTTGGGATTGTTGCAACTGTTTGAATTTTTTCGTTGTTCATGAATTCTCCATCAACAACTCCAACTTTTAATTCTAATGCTTTATTACTTTTTGCAAAATCATAAATGACTTTTGCTGCCGATACACTATCTTCATAACTAAATGCGATTGCGTTTGGTCCAGTTAATTCACTAGCCAAATCACCGTATCCTGCAATTTCAGCAGCTCTTTTAGTAATATTGTTTTTGATAACTTTCAATTGACATCCGTTATCAAGCAATTCGCGACGTAATGTTGTTACTTGTTCTACAGTTAATCCACTGTAATCAGCAACGACGAAACTGTTTGAATTTTGCATCATTTCAACAACTTCATTCACGAGCTCTGCTTTTCTAGCAATAGCTTTTTCAGACATTGTTCCACCTCCATAATGTCATATATACAAAAACCTCTTGTGTCATAAGACAAAAGAGGCATAAGTTCTTACCTTTTTTATCTCGTTAGGATATTAAGCAAAATGCACCTAAGTCTTAGACAACACGGTTTTTATATGTTTGATTATTCTTTTTCTTTTACAATAATAGCGTCTGGACTAAGTTTAATTCCAGGTCCCATAGTTGAAGCAAGCGTCGCATTTCTAACGAATACTCCTTTTACGGTTGCTGGACGTGATTTCACAATCAACTCATAGAATACTCTCATGTTTTCAAGAAGTTGTTTTTCATCAAATGAAACTTTCCCAATTGTTACATGAATATTTCCTACTTTGTCAACGCGATATTCAACTTTACCAGCTTTGATATCTTCTACTGCTTTTGCAACATCCATCGTAACAGTTCCTGTTTTCGGGTTAGGCATTAAACCTTTTGGTCCTAATGTACGTCCTAACTTCCCAACAACTGCCATCATATCCGGAGTAGCGACTACTGTGTCAAAATCTGTCCAACCTTTTAATACTTTGTCAGCCAATTCTTGTTCTCCAACGTAATCTGCTCCTGCTGCTTCAGCTTCTTTAGCTTTTTCACCTTTTGCGAAAACCAAAACTTTTTTCGTTTTCCCAGTACCATGTGGTAATACAATTGCTCCACGTAAATTTTGTTCAGCTTTACGAGGATCTAAGTGAAGGCGAAGTGCTAATTCTACTGTAGCATCAAATTTCTCGAATGATATTTTTTTAACAAGCGCGACTGCTTCTTTTGCTGTATAAGCTTTTTCAGCATCAATTTGCGCTTGAGCAGCTAAGAATTTCTTTCCTTTTTTAGCCATGATATTTTACCTCCTATTTGTGGTCTAACGGAATCTCCTCCCACAGATAGTTGTATGTAAACAACTAAATGCTTAGTCTTCGATAACGATTCCCATGTTTCTTGCAGATCCTGCAATAATGTTCATTGCTGCTTCAACGTCATTTGCATTTAAATCTGGCATTTTAGTTTCAGCAATTTCTCTTAATTGATCTCTTGTAACAGTTCCCACTTTTTCTTTTAATGGGTTGCTAGCACCTTTTTTAATTCCAGCTGCTTTTTTTAACAAATCGCTCGCTGGTGGTGTTTTGGTTACAAAAGTAAAACTTCTGTCATCATAAACAGTAATTACAACCGGGATAATCGCACCCATTTGATCACGCGTTTTATCGTTGAATTTTGTACAAAATTCTTGGATGTTAACTCCTGCCTGTCCAAGTGCTGGACCTACTGGTGGAGCTGGGTTTGCTTTCCCTGCTGGGATTTGCAGTTTTACTTGAGTCTTAATTTCTTTAGCCACGAAAGACACCTCCTCTTTTTTCGTGATGTGGTTAACAGATTTTCAAAATCCTCCCACTCAAAAAAAATAGCACGACACAATCCGTGCCACGCTATTATACTATATTCAGTTAGAGAATGTCAAGGGATAATCTATAACTTTTCAATATCTTCAAAATTTAATTCTACAGGCGTTTTACGTCCAAACATATCCACCAAAACAGTCAACTCTTGTTTTTCCGCTTCGATTTCATCAATTGTACCAATTTGTCCATTAAAAGGTCCAGTAACAACACGCACTTTTTCTCCTAATTCAACATTCATCTTAGGTACTTCCATCAATCCACATTTTTTCAAAATTGGATTAATTTCTTCCGGCGGCAACGGAACAGGTTTTGTTCCTCCACCACTTGATCCTAAAAACCCAGTAACACCAGGAGTGTTACGAACTACGAACCAAGAATCATCTGTTACAATCATTTCAACAAAAACATATCCAGGAAAAATTTTAACCATTTTCTCTTTTTGCGTTCCATCTGGTTTACGTTCAATTTGAATTTCTTCAGGAATCACGATTTGAGACAATAAATCTTCCATTTGCATTGATTCAATACGACGTTGTAAATTAATCTTAACTGAATTTTCGAACCCAGAGTATGTTTGTACAATATACCATCTTCGTTCGTTTTCCATAATTACGCCCCTATGGTATTCAACCAAATAAACAATGGGTTAAATACAGATTCGTAAAGAATAAAGAACAATCCAATAACAATAATAAATCCAAATACACGTGCAGAATGATTTGCGATCACTTTTTTTGTCGGCCAAGATACTTTGCGCATCTCAGCAAAACTTGGAATGAAGAACGGTGCAACTGCCAATAAAAAAGACACAACACCAATTAGAATTACAAATATTGAGAAAATTGTAATTTTTAGTTGAGAATTAAAAATCCATAAATCTGTATATCGGATTTCAAGTACTCTACCTTCCACTAGATAAACACCTAGTACAATAACAATCGCTCCCAAAACTCCAAGTAGCATACGCTCAAATGGGTATTCTTTACGTAAGATTTCTATTACTTTGTTTGATTTTTCTTCTACTTTTTTTGCCATGATATTCTCTCCTATTTACTCTCTTTATGAAGTGTATGTTTATCGCAATTTTTGCAATATTTCTTCATTTCGAGTCGATTTTTCTCTTCACTTTTCTTATACGCTGTGTAATTGCGTGACAAACACACTTCACAGATTAGAATAACTTTTTCTCTCATTTTTTATCACTCTCTTGCAAATATATAATTTAACAAAAAACACTCTCTTTGTCAAGTTATCTTTGTTTGAAATGCGATTTTATCTTCGATTTCGCACGATGTAATGAATTATAGACAACTTTTTCATCAAGTTTGTAGGTTTTTGTTATATATTCAACGCTAAAATTTTGAACTTCTCTTAAAGTATATACCATATATTCCAAATTTGTAAGGATTTTTTCAATATCTCTTAAGATCAGTTCTTTATAACCATCATTTTTCGGTGTATGATGCATCGTTTCATAGATGATCCACTCATACTCCTGGTAGATTTCATTTCTTCTTACCTCTTTTGTTACAGTACTAATATAATACCGATGTAAATTTTGCTCAAAATAACGTGTAAATGTTTTATTGTACTTTTCATCGAATTTTCTCAAAGATTTCAACAAAATCATATGTGCTTCTTGCACCATATCATCATACTGATACTGTAAGTTGAATTGCATTATTTTTTTCGAAATTAATGGTTTGTATTTTTCAAACAACAGTGATAATGCTTCTTGATTACCTTCCTTTATGTAATCAATAATCTCATAATCATTGTGTTTGAACAATGTTAAATACCTCGTTTTTTAAATACTTCGTAAATCACAATTCCAGCGGATACGCTAGCATTTAAGCTATTTATGTGTCCCACCATCGGAATTTTCACATGGTAATCACACTTTTCTTTAACCAAACGGTGCATTCCTTTTCCTTCGCTACCAATCACCACACATAGTGAAGTGTTTGTATCGATATCACCGATTACTTGATCAGCAGAAGCATCTGCTCCAGTTACCCAAAATCCATTGTCCTTTAATTTATCAATGGTTTGAGATAAGTTTGTAACTTCAACCACATTAACATATTCAATTGCTCCTGTCGATACTTTCGCAACAGTCGCATTTAATTTTACACTTCTATTTTTCGGAATAATCACCGCATCTACTCCAAATGCATCCGCACTTCTCAATATCGCACCCAAATTATGTGGATCTTCCAAAGAGTCCAACATCACAAAGAATTTATGCTCCTTGTCGATATTTAAAACATCTTCTAATGACTTATAAGCATAATCATCCACTAATGCCCCAACTCCTTGATGAACACCCTCCAAGAGTTGATTCAACGCTTGTTTATCATGTATCTTTACTTTTATGTGCTTGTCATTAGCCAAAGACAAAACATCTTTGTTTGTTCCCTTTTGGATATATAGCTCATATATCTTACGTTTCGCATTAATTGCTTCAATTACAGTGTTTTTACCAATAATAACGATTGCCATCATTTCACATCCTTTTATATTTCTATCACAGTTTATCACATTCGGTCATAAATATCTATGAAAGTTGATTTATAAATGTTGAAAAAAAATTGCAGTGTAAGCGTTTTAATTGTATAATACAAAAAGAGGTGAGCTGATGAACAAAGAATTTGTCCTAAAACTACTCGAAAGAAACATCACAAAAACAATGGGTTGTACCGATATAGGTGTCGTAGGGTATATCGCGTCAATTGGTGCTTATGCTCTTAGAAATACCACCATTAAAAGTGTTGATTTATTAATGTCAGAAGAGCTATACAAAAATAGCGTCAATGTTGGTGTACCAGGACTTAGAAAAAGTGGTCTAGCAAGTGCATTAGCACTTGGAATTTTACTAAAAAAACCAAAGAAGCAACTAAGCATTTTCGAAAGTGTCACCAACGATGACATCGAAAAACTAGACGCGCTATTAGATACAATCGATGTCAACATATCCCATAAGAAATTTAATCATACTGTTCTTTATGAGGAGTTACATATGACCTCAATAGAGGGTGACACCATTCATATCATCATTGAAGATTCTTATGATAATGTTGTTCTTGTTGAACGGAACGGTGAACGTTTAAAAGAATATGATAAAAAAAGTTTTGTAGATCGTGTAAACAAATACAAGATACCAAAATATGAGGATATTTTCAATTTTGTTATCAAGGATGATTTTGAAGGATTAGACTTCTTATTTGAAACTGCTCAAATGCAATATGATAATGCTAGAAGAGCAATTAAAAATGAAGGTGGAGAGTATCTTGTTGAACATCTACGTAAACCACAAAAAGAATGTCTCTATGATCTATCCAACTTTTTACGCAAGCATATTGCAGTCCCTTCTAAAAAACGCATGCTCGGTGATGTATTCACAGTATACGGAGTAGCTGGAAGTGGAAATCTAGGAATCGGTACACTCGTAACGCCAATGTTTTTAGCAGACGCCCTAGATTTAGATACCCACAAACAGAAACAATTGGTCGTTTTATCATTCTTAACTAGTGTGTACATCAAACAAGAAATGAGCATCGTTACCGTATTATGTGGTACTGGACATGCTACAGGAGCTTCAAGTGCTGCAGTGACAGTTTTTGCAAAAAATGGTACAAAAGAAAACATCGAAGAAGCAATCAATCTTTACTTATCAACATCAATGGGCTTTGTTTGTGATGGTGCGAAGATGTCTTGTACCTATAAAGTATCCTTTGCCGGTATGAACGGTATGATTGCAGGGAAAATGGCACTAGACAATAGCGCTTTATGCGATGGTTTAGGACTTAATCATATCGATGTAGATAAAACCATTAGAAACCTTGGAAAATTAAACAACGAAATACTAAATAATGCAAATAAAGGTATCATAGAATTAATTTAAAAAAAAGGCTGTTTCGCATTGAAATCTTTATGATTTCTTGCCAAACAGTCTTTTTATTTTTTTACAATGCTTCGCTTATTGTTTTCCCTTGCATATGTAACTGAATATATTCTGGTCCCCCAGCTTTACTATCTGTACCACTCATATTGAATCCACCAAATGGTTGATATCCTACAATCGCCCCAGTACATTTTCGATTAAAATATAAATTACCTACATGAAATTCATTTCGAGCTTTTTCTAAATGCATACGATTATTTGAAATAACAGCTCCTGTTAATCCATACTCAGTATTGTTCGCAACTTCAAGTGCTTCATCAAAAGATTTGACTTTACAAATGCTCAAGACTGGACCAAAGATTTCTTCTTGCATAATTCTCGCATCAGGTGCCACATCGGCAAAAACAGTCGGAGAAACAAAGTATCCTTTAGAATCATCACTCTTTCCACCTGCTACCAATTTTCCTTCTTTTTTACCAACCTCAATATAGTTTGTCACCTTATCAAATGCTTTTTGATCAGTGAGTGGTCCAGTGAAATGTTTAAAGTTAGATGGATCACCATAAGTCAATTGCTTGGTTTTTTCAATCACCATCTCAACTACTTCATCATAGACATTTTCATGGATTATAGCACGTGAACATGCACTACATTTTTGTCCACTAAAACCAAACGAACTTTTAACAATCGATTCTGCGGCTAATTCTAAATCTGCATGATTATCTACAACAATTGCGTCCTTACCGCCCATTTCAGCAATGACTCTTTTTAGCCATTTTTGTCCTTTTTGCACTTTAGAAGCATTCTCATATATCGTTTGTCCTACAACTTTACTTCCTGTAAAAGAAACAAATCTCGTTTTAGGATGTGCCACCATATATTCTCCGATTTCTGGACCATCACCTGGAATAAAATTCACAACACCATTTGGTAGTCCAGCTGCTTCTAATACTTCCATAAATTTATAGGCGATCACTTGTGTTGTAATCGCTGGTTTCAACAACACAGTATTACCCGCTACAACTGCCGCAGTAGTCATCCCTGTTAAAATCGCAAGAGGGAAATTCCATGGAGTGATGATTGCGCCTACACCAAGAGGAATATATTTAAATTCATTACGTTCTAAATCTCTTCGAGAAAGAATTACTTTATCTTTTTCTTCTAGTTCAAGCATTTGTCTACCATAATATTCTAAGAAATCAATTGCTTCAGCCACATCAGCATCAGCTTCAATCCATGGTTTTCCTGCTTCTTTTGTCATTAAAGCACTAAACTCAAATTTACGTCTACGTAAAATAGCTGCCGCTTTAAATAACACATCTGCTCTCACATTAGCAGAAACATTCTTCCATGTTTCAAATCTCTCTAACGCAACTTCCATTGCCTTCTCTGCATTTTTAATATCTGCTTGATGTATTTTTCCAATCACTTCTTGATGATCTGCAGGATTTACAGAAACATAGAGATCATTGGTCATGACTCTTTCACCATCAATAATCAATAGATACGTCTTCCCTAAATACCCTTCTACTAATTTTAATGCTTCTTCATACTTTTCAATATTCTCTTTTTTAGAAAAATCTGTTAATGCTTCTGTTCGATAACTATAAATCGCCATAATAAACTCCCTTCTATACTACAGAATGTTCATATTCTGTCTTTGATTTACGCTTAAATCGATTGATGTGAAATTCCGCTAAATCAATCGTTGTTTCTTCATTCAAAATAACCTCACTAAGAAGCAACCCTGTCATTGGTGCAAACATAAAACCATGACCAGAAAATCCACAAGCAAGATAATACCCTTCTAATTGCTCTGTATCGCCTAAAATAGGTTGACGATCAGGACTACAATTGTAAGATCCTCCCCATTGTCTAATTACTCTTAAATCTCCAAGAGGTGGTAAAATATCAACCGCTGTCTGAGCCATTTCATCGAGAAATTGATGAGTACTTTTGATGTCATGATTGTGTTCCACATTTGGATCACTTCTCCCCATAATAAAACTACCATGAGGTACTTGTTGACAATAAATATTTTTGGCAAACGAAATCACCATTGGCCCTTGAATCTTTTCTGTCGGCTCTGTCACCAATATTTGATGATTTTCAGAATACACTGGGATATCAACACCCGCCATATCACCAACTTCTTTTGCGAATCCTCCTGCCGCATTGACAACTCTTGATGTTTTTACTTCTCTTTTTTCAGTAATGACCTTTTCAATTTTATGATTTTTTACAACAATATCTATCACCTTTTCATGATAGAAAAACAAAACACCCATTCTTTTTGCAGCATGATAATATGCATCTGTCATTAAAAATGGATTTAAATGTCCGTCAGTCGGACAGTAAGTAGCACTCACAAAAATCTTTTCATTTAAATGAGGAACAATCTCTAACGCTTCTTCTTTGGTTAATTTTCTTGAAGGGATACCCACACTATTTTGTAACTCAACATTTTTCGTGAATCGAGCATCCTCTTCCTCGTTGGTCGCTATAATTAGATACCCTTCCTGCTTGAATTCTATATCACGATGATACGCTAGTTCCTCCTGAGCACGCTCAAAAAAGTCAACGCTCATTTTAGCCAAAATACAATTTCCTTTCGTTCCCCACTGCTGTCTTACCCCAGCACCACAGCGTCCAGTAGCTCCACCAGTCATATAATTATCGTCAAATACAACAATATCCTTCATTCCTTTTTTCGCAAGGTTATAAGCAATCGCAACTCCACTTATCCCTCCACCAATGATCACCACATTAGCTTTCATTTTTGACACCCTCAACAATCGTCTTTAACTTGACACCGGTGACAAGTGGTCTGATTTGATGCGTCTTCACTTCATGAACTGGTAAATTCAAATACTTCGCTATCTCTCTTTGCACGAGCAACCCACAAGTAATTCCTTGACATGGCCCCATACCGATTCTCAGAATTCTTTTGACTTCTTCGAATGTCGTATACCCCTCATCCAAACATTGATGTAACTCTTTTAAAGAAACATCTTCACAACGACAAACCATGATATCATCTTGTTTCATGTTAGCCTCCTTATCGTTACGAAATCATACAAATATTCTTTTGGTATCTTTAATGTTAGTACAATTGTTTTATCTTGAAGTTTACCTTCTTTTACTTTAAGGATTTCACCATCACAAATGTCTTCTCCGAAACGATTAACCCCTTTCACTTTCATTCCTACTTCTGGAATAGGAAGAAACTCATAAGGAATACGAAATATCGCATCATCATCTTCTAACATTACATTGATGATCGCAAGTCCAGGACAACTATACACACAAATACCACACCCAGTACATAAATCAAAATCTACTCTAGGTGGTGTATTTATATCTATTCCAACCTCAATCGCATCGAAAGGACAAGATGTTTCACATGGATTACAAGGAATTTCTTCATAACACTCAGTAATTGCTTTAAATGAATTTAAATAGCGTTCATTAGGAAATCTCGACTTTACCAATTTTTCACTCGGAACCCCGGTTTTTTCAAACATCATTTTCACCTCGCAATTCACGTAATCCTTCCACCGTTTTTACTCCGAATGGTCCACTACGAAGATTTTCTAGTTGTTGTGTCAAATCATTCATTTCTTTTTCATATTCTGGATGTTTATATCCCAAACGATTGGCAATAAACAATCCCGCAATAGAACCCTCTACAATCGCACTAGAAGCTTCTTCTACACCACAAACATCTCCAGCAACAAAAATATTGTTCATCGTTGTTTCATGATGATAATCAATAACAGGAACATTGCCTCCTAATTTCCCCACATATTTCATTTTAACTGGCAACATACCCAAAATTGTTGACAAAGGACTCAATCCAACACTAATACAAAGTGCATCACACTCAATTATTTTCTCTGTACCCTCAATCATATTCCACTGATCATCTACTTCTACTATTTCAACCTTTTGTAAGGTATCATCTCCAATTGCTCTTTTAACTGTATGATTGGTCAAAATATCAACACCAAGGCGTTTAATTTTACTAGCATGAACTTTATACCCACCAATTTGACTAGCTGCTTCAATCACCATTTTCACACGAACGCCCGCTTGAAGTAATTGATAACTCACAATCAAACCAATATTTCCACTACCAACCATGACTACTTCTTCACCAGGTAACACACCATAAACGTTCATCAACGTTTGTACCGCTCCTGCACCATATATTCCAGGTAAATCATTGTTTTCAAACAACATAAACTTTTCGCTTGCACCACTCGCAACCAAAATCGCTTTCGCCTCTATCTTATGATAGACATCATCAGTCAGCAATGTAAGTATATAATCATCATACAACCCAGTCACCGTAGTATTCGTCATAATTTCAATCAAGTCATCATGTGCTTTACAATGACCAATCAATATGTTCGCAATATCGATACCCCTTGTTTTTGCATACTGCTTTTTACTACCAAAAAACATATGTGTTTGTTTGACAAGTTGTCCACCAACTTTATCATCTCGTTCAATAACTACAGAAGAAAGACCTGCTTCAGCTGCTTTATGAGCTGCACTTAATCCTGCTGGACCTCCACCGATGATCACAAAATCAACTTTTCTCATAAAGTACCCCCTTACCATGTTGCTCAGCCACGACCATCCCCTCTTCCAATTTTGTCACGCATGTTCTCACATTTGGTTTCCCATTCACAATCATATTACAAGATGCACAATTACCTATCGCACAATAAAAGCCTCTTGGACGATGTTTTTCGATACTTTCACTCAGTTTTCTAACCCCAAGCGCATGAAGAGCACTCGCGATAGTGTCTCCTTCATTTCCGAATACCCGTTTTCCATTGTATGTAAAAAACACCTTCTTTTTTACATCAAAATTCAGAATTGGGTGTCGTTCAATTCTCATGTATGATCACCTCTTTAAATCATATTATATCATATAGAGCGCTTTCATAGATATAAAAATCAATAGTTTGAAAAAATATCAAAATATAAAAAAGGCTGTAAAGTACAAACCCAATAAGAGTTCAAACTTTACAGCCTTTATGATATTGTTAGAATCAAATCTAATAACTCGTTAATCCTATCAAATTGTTCACTCAAATACAAATGTCCAAACAATGACTCAAATCCTGTCGCTTGCTTATAAGTCGCTAAATCAGCATTTCTAGCTTTTCTATTTGTATTTTGATTACGTCCTCTTTTAAAATAATTGATTTCTTCATCAGTTAACTCATGATAGATTATATCAAGAGCCTTTTTTTGTCCTTCAGCGCTCGTATATGAAACAGCTTTATTATGCAAATTTTCAACCTTCACTAATCCTCTTTTAAGAAGTGCCTCACGAATCAATAATTCATAATACGCATCTCCTATATAGGCAAGTGTCACTCCATTATATTGATTCAAGATAAAATTCCTTTTTCAATTAATGTCGCTCGATACTCATCTGCTTTATCAAAATCTTTTTCTTTTCGTGCTTTATTCCAATTTGCATACAGCAGTTTATCCTCTTTTGAGAGGGGTGTTATATCTACCTGTAAACCAAGAACAAAGAAGATATCATCAAACACTTTAATCACAGACAAAAGAACTTCATCTTCCGTCTTACTTCGATGCATTTGATTTGCCATTTTCGTCAAATCTTGCAAAGCTGTAATGGCGTTTGGTGTATTAAAATCTTGCTTCATCGCATCCAAGAAATCTTTATATATTTTCAATAAATCTGGATGTACTTTCGCATTGGCATACAACATATCTGCCAAGTCTAATTTTAAATAAACTGCTTTATATATACGTTCAATTTTATCCCATTCTTTTTCATAAGAAGCAAGTACTTCATCGGTAAAATTAATTGGACTACGATAATGTGTCGACAATGTAAACAATCGAAAAGCATTCATATCGACTGTTAAATCTCTTACTAAAAGCACGCGACCTTCACTCTTACTCATCTTTTCACCATCAATATTCAATAGTCCATTGTGCATCCAGTAGTTCGCTATATTATGGTTGTTCAACGCAATTGATTGTGCTATCTCGTTCTCATGATGTGGAAACATCAGCCCACTTCCTCCACCATGAATATCAATCTTTTCTCCAAATACATCATCAATCATCGCAACACATTCAGTATGCCATCCAGGTCTACCCTCACCAAAAGGAGCATCAAAAGTAATCCCGATTTCGGTTTTTTTCCACAATGTAAAATCAAGAGGATTTTCTTTTTTATCATTTGATTCAATTCTTGAACCAACAATCAAATCGTCAATTTTACGATTAGATAAATGTCCATAATCTTTCATTTTTGTCACTCTAAAATAAACATCACCATCCACTTGGTATGCATATCCTTTGGTCATTAACTCAGAGATATAATTAATGATATGATCCATATATTCCGTCACCCTTGGTGCCGTATAATCGGTCATAGAATGTACTCGATGAACATCTTCTAAAAATGCGGTGATAAAGGTTTCCGCAATTTCTTTTTCTGTTTGTTCTAATTCAATCGCTTTTGTGATGATCTTATCATCAACATCCGTAAAATTAGAAACATATTTGACTTGGTAACCTATATGCTCAAAAAACTTTCGAACTGTATCAAAAAAGATTACTGGTCGAGCATTTCCAATATGAATATAATTATAGACAGTAGGTCCACATACATACATATTAACAATGCCCTTATGAATTGGTTTAAAGTCTTCTAACTGATTAGTATATGAATTAAAAATCTTCATATCTTCCACATCCTTACTATTCTTAATCGCATATTTATTATATCTTATTTCAGCGATTGTGCAAACCAAACGTTGAAATTATTCTTCTTTTTGATAAGTCGCTTTGACAGCCTCGATTACCGCATGACTAAATCCTAATTCAGCAAGTTTTGTTACTCCTTGAATTGTTAGTCCTCCAGGAGTACAAACATTGTCTCTTAATTTTGCTGGATGTTCATTCGTCTTCAGCAACATTTCACCTGCGCCAATTAATGTCTCCGCGGCCATCTTATATGCATCCTCTGCGGTTAATCCGTTGTAAATTGCACCTTGTCCCATTGCTTCAATCAATTGATAAGCAAAGGCTATTCCACTACCAGCTACACCAATTGTTTGATTTATCCCACGTTCATCTGTCCAAAATAAATAACCCATACCTTGCATCAACAATTGAAACTTCTCAGTAAGAGTTTCATCCACATCAACTGTTTTACTAACCGCAATCACGCCTCTTTTTACAAGCATCATTGTTGAAGGCATCATACGCATTACCTTTTGATGTGAAAACATTTGTTGCAGTGAAGCCAAAGAAAAGTCTGGAGCAACTGATACTATCAATTGTTCCCCTCTCATATGTTGTTTTAATTCTAATGCCAATTCTTCAAATTGAGATGGTTTCACACAAAGAAAAATAATCTCACTATTTCTCACTACTTGCTCATTATTTTCGTAAATTTTCACTTTTTTAAGATGTTCATATTTTTTGATTGTTTCTTTATTTACATCATATATGGAAAACTGTTTATCAAAATCATTAAGACTCAACAATCCATCTAATAAAGTTTCTCCTATATGCCCAATACCAATGATTCCTATCATCAAATCCATCCTCTCAAATTACCTCATTATATCATATATAGACAAACAAAAAGTAGGAGAATTAATCTCCTACTTGGTCATTCATTAAAGTTTTACAACGTTTGATGCTTGAGGACCTCTATCGCCTTCAACTACTTCGAACTCAACTTTTTGTCCTTCGTCAAGCGTTTTGAATCCCTCACCTGTAATCGCTGTGAAGTGCACAAAAATGTCAACTTCATCTTCAGTAGTAATAAACCCGTAACCTTTTTCTGAATTAAACCATTTTACTGTTCCAGTCATGCAAAATCTCCTTTTCTTTCTTTGTTTCTATAGGGCCATTATACACAATCATGAAATAAAATGCAAATATATTTTAAATTAATGCCTATGAATAGCCTTTTTTCATAAAAATACCGTGAAAATTCTTTACAAATTCTTATTCAATCTCTCTATAACCGCTTCTTTTCCAAGGAGTGCTAAAACCTGAGGTAAATCTGGTCCATGCATAGATGCAGTCGTCGCAATTCGAAGTGGCATAAATAACATTTTTCCCTTACTACCAGCTATTTTTCCAGTCTCTTTAATCAACGGTTTGATATTTTCTGCTGTAAATTCTTCAAGTTCTAATAGTAAGTCTCTAAATGTTTGCAACGTATTAGAAACACCTTCTTGATCTAAGAAAACTTTCATTTCTTGATCAAGGACAAATTCTTGTTCAAAAAACTCATCATATAGATCAACAATTTGAGCGCCATAACTCATACGATCTTGGAATACATTAACCAAAGACTCAACCCACTCATTATTATGGTCTTCGATGATTCCCTCTTTTATTAAATGTGGCATACAAAGTTCAATCATTTCTTCTTGATCCAACTCTTTGATATATCTATTATTAATGAACGCAAGTTTATCTTTATCAAACTTTGCAGGAGATTTAGATAATCTCGTCTCATCAAACAGTTCTTCTATTTGACTTGGTGATAAAATTTCTTCATCTGATTTTGGACTCCATCCCAACAAAGAAATAAAATTAAACATCGCATCCGGTAAATAACCAAGTTCTTGATATTGTTCAATGTATTGAATGATCGAAAAATCACGTTTTGACAATTTCTTATTCTCATCGTTGACGATTAAAGTCATATGACCAAATACTGGAGCTTTCCATCCTAATGCATCATACACCATCATTTGTTTTGGGGTATTTGTGATGTGATCTTCTCCACGCAAAACATGGCTAATCTCCATTAGATGATCATCAACAGCACAAGCAAAATTATAGGTTGGTATTCCGTTATTTTTCATCATAACCCAATCACCAATGTCTTCACTTCTAAACGTTACTTCCCCTTTGACAAGGTCTTCAAATGTATACTCTTTATTGTCTGGGACTAAAAAACGTAAAACATAAGGTTTATCTTGCTCTGGAGCGTGCAAACATTTACGAGAATAATGCCATTGATCACTTCCACTATCAATCATTTCTTTTCGTTCTTGTTCCAACTCTTCAGTAGTACAATAACATTTATAGGCAAGCCCTTTTTCTAATAAAAGATCAGCATATTTTTGATAAATATCTAGACGTTCTAGTTGACGATAAGGTCCATAATTTCCCCCTTGATCAACTGATTCATCCCAATCTAATCCTAACCATTGCAAATATTTTAATTGTGAAGCCTCTCCTGATTCAACATTGCGTTCAGTATCAGTATCTTCGATACGAACAATAAATGTACCACCGTGTTTTTTTGCAAATAAATAATTGAATAATGCTGTTCGCGCGTTTCCAATATGTAAATGTCCTGTTGGACTCGGCGCATATCTCACTCTTACGCTCATGATATCTCTCCTAATTTATATAATTATCGCATGCTTATTATAGTATAACTCACTACAAAATACAAGCATGACAAAAGGTATTAAAAAAACACAACGTGGGATGTTGTGTTTTTTTGGCAATTTTTTAACGTTTGCTGAATTGTGGTGCACGACGAGCTTTCTTAAGACCGTATTTTTTACGTTCTTTAACGCGTGGGTCACGAGTAATCATACCAGCAACTTTTAAAGCTTTACGATAATCAGGGTTTACTTCGAGCAATGCTCTTGTAATACCATGACGAATCGCTCCAGCTTGGCCAGTGATTCCTCCTCCATAAACATTAACATCAATATCAAATGTAGTCATATTGTCAGTAATTTGCAGTGGTTGTTCAACATCTAAGCGAGTAGCAGCTGATGGAATATAGTCGTTAAACTTACGTCCATTAATGATGAATTTACCCGTACCTGGTGTCATAATAACACGTGCTACTGAGCTTTTTCTACGTCCTGTACCACGGTACATAACTTGTTTAGCCATATGTAAATTCCTCCTAACCTTTCAACTCATAGAGTGTAGGTTGTTGTGCTTGATGTGGATGCTCGTTTCCGGCATACACATAAAGTTTTTTATAAATTTGACGTCCGAGTCTTCCCTTAGGAAGCATCCCTTTGACGGCAAACTCAACCATTCTCTCTGGGTGTGTATTGTTCATTACTCTCGCAGTTGTTTCTTTTAAACCACCTGGATATTGTGAATGTCTATAGTATTTCTTTTGATCCCATTTGTTACCTGTCAACTCAATCTGTTTCGCATTGATAACAATAACGTTATCGCCACAATCAACATGTGGTGTAAACGTTGGTTTATGTTTACCACGTAATAACGTAGCAACTTCAGTAGATAAGCGTCCTAGTGTTTTACCAGCAGCATCAACTACAAACCAACGGCGTTCAACTGTTTGATTGTTTGCCATGTAAGTTTTCATTTTCTTGTCCTCCATTATAGATATAATTTTGGGCGTGGGATGAAACTATTAAATGTACCGAAGTTATATTATCTTATTTGTACTGGTTTGTCAATAAATATATACCATTTCTTTAGAAGATAGAATAATCGTACTTTTAAGAGATTTTATCTCCCTTATTTAATGATGAAACCTCTAGAATTTCTAGATTTTCATTGTTTTTCCCAGCAAGGACCATTCCCTCACTTAATACGCCTCTTAGTTTAACTGGCTTTAAATTTTTCACCACAACAACTTTTTTACCAACAAGCTCTTCTGGTTTATAATATTTTGAAATCCCTGATACAATTTGTCGAACCTTATCGCCAGTATCAATTTGTGATACAAGCAACTTATCCGCATCAGGATGGACTTTAGATTCAACAATCTCACCGACCACAAAATCCAATTTCATAAAATCTTCAATTGTTGCGAAATCTTCTTCGACCATTGGTTCTTCCTCACGTTGATTTAATAGTGAAGCAATGTATGCTTCTTCATCCTTCTTCTCTAAACGAGGAAAAATCGGCGTCGGTTTATCAATTACTTTGATGTGCTCAATATATCCATAAGTTCTAGTCTCAAAATGCTCTAAAGACTTTGGAATATTGAGTTGCTTAAATAATTGTTTACTACTTTCTAACATAATTGGACTCAACATAATTCCAATAATACGTAAACTTTCAATCAAGTGATACAAGACACTATTGAGTTCGTCTTTCGCATCTTCATCTTTTGCCAAAACCCAAGGAGCAGTCTCATCAATATATTTATTACTTCTAGAAACCAAAGTAAAAATATCTTGAAGTGCAAGTGATACTTGCAACTCATCCATATGTGCATCGTAAGATTTCACGGTGTTTTCGATCTCTTTTTCTAACAATTCATCGAATTCTGTATATTGCTTTTGCGGTTTTTCTAATTTTGAATCAAAGTATTTATTTGCCATCGTAATTGTTCGGTTCAATAAATTCCCAAAATCATTCGCTAAATCATAATTCACTCGATTCACAAAATCCTCTGGTGTAAAGACGCCATCACCACTAAATGGTAACTCTCGCAATAAATAATAACGAACCGCATCTAACCCATAACGTTTAATCAATTGTTCAGGGTAAATGACTTGCCCCTTAGACTTACTCATTTTTCCGTCTTTCATCATATACCAACCATGGGCATATAATTTGAAACTAATTGGGACATCTAAAGCCATCAACATAATCGGCCAATAAATTGCATGGAAACGTAAAATATCTTTTCCAACAACATGTACGACTTCATCACCCTTCCAATACTTATCATAGAGTGATTCATCTTGTGAATTGTACCCAAGTGCAGTTATATAATTTGAAAGGGCATCAATCCATACATACACAACATGTGCTGGATTTGAGACAACTTTTACACCCCAATCAAAACTTTTACGTGAAACACTAATGTCATTCAATCCTTGTTTTATAAATGAAACAACTTCATTTTTACGCTGCTCAGGAGTAATGAAATCCGGATGCTCTTCAATATATTTTAACAATCGATCTTGATATTTTGATAGCCTCAAGAAATAAGATTCCTCTTTTACTAGCTCAACAGGACGTCCACAATCTGGACATGTTTTATCTTCGCCCAACTGTGTTTCTGTGAAAAAACTTTCATCAGGCATACAATAATACCCTTCATATTCTCCGAGATAAATATCGTCTTGATCTAGCAATTGTTCGAAAATCTTTTTAACAACTGTTTTATGTCTTTGCTCAGTCGTACGAATAAAATCATCGTAATCAATTTGCAACATATCCCAAAGTTTCTTTGTCTCTTCAGCAATATGGTTGACATGTTCTTGTGGTGTTTTCCCTAATTCCTTAGCAACAGTCTCAATTTTTTGACCATGTTCATCCATCCCAGTCAAATATCTTGTGTCAAATCCTTTTCCTTTTTTATAGCGTGCCATCGCATCACATAACACCGTTGTATAAGAATTCCCAATGTGTAAATTCCCACTAGGATAATATATCGGTGTTGTGATATAAAATGTTTTACTCATGCCTATCACTCCTTAAACGTAACTATATTATAATATAAACGTGCACAAAAGCAAGTTTTCTAATCGATATGATATTTTTGATATACTTCATTCTTAGGTACATTGCGATTTTTCGCCACTTGTTTTATCGCATCTTTCACAGTAAAGTTGTTTTTGATTAGCATATTCACTTCTTCAACCATTGACAAATCAGTTTCTAACGCTACTTCTATCGCACCCTCAACAAGCAACACAATTTCGCCTTTTAAAGGTCCTACATCAACAACATCTTCTAATCGACCACGAATGATCTCTTCATACCTCTTCGTTAGTTCTCTAGCAATGACAACATTTCGGTTACCAAATACCTCTAACATATCTTGTAACGTTTTTTCAATACGATGTGGAGACTCATAAAAAATCATTGTCTCACTGTGCGATTTTAATGCCCATAATTCTTTTGTTCGTTTTGATTTTTTCGCATCTAAAAATCCATAAAACATAAAAGGATGTGGACGCAATCCTGACACAACCAACCCATGTAACAGTGCACTAGCTCCCGGAATAGCAATTACATCAATATCTTCATCAATCGCTTTTTGGACAACCAAATACCCTGGATCACTTACAATCGGGTACCCTGCATCACTGATCAACGCAACACTCTTTCCATCATTAATCAGACCAATAATTTCCTCAGACTTCTCAACTTTATTGTGTTCGTGATAACTTAACATATGAGTAGAAATATCATAATGTTTTAATAATTTCATCGATACTCTCGTATCTTCTGCATAAATCAAATCTACAACTTGTAAAATATTCACAGCGCGAAAAGTCATATCTTCTAAATTTCCAATTGGCGTTGCCACCAAGTAAAGTTTTCCATTTTTCTCTTTAAAACTTTTTTGTCGTTTCATCTTTTCACATCTTTTCCATATCGAAAAATACGTTTTATCTCATCTGTATAACCATCATCTTCATGCACATAAAGTGGTGGGTCTACTTTTACAATCGTTTGTCCATTATTTGATGCTTCTAATAACACCATATTCGATTGTTCACCCTCTTTAGAATACACAAATCTTAACCGCTTAACAGAATATTTATGCTTATCTAGTAATACCATCAAATCCATCAATCGTTCAGTACGATGAACCAAATACAAGCTCCCTTTTGTTGTAAGCAATCTTTTTGCCTCTTTAATAACTTCTTCTAAGGTTATTAAAACTTCATGTCTTGCAATTGTTTTAAAGTCATTTTTGTTGACATTTGATGTCTCAATATATTTAAAAAACGGAGGATTACACGTAACTATATCAAAAGATCCATTCTCATATTTTTTATGAATTCCTTTGATATCTTGATGTTTAATTGTAATTTGCTTTGACAAATTATTGAGCTCTACACTTCTTTTTGCCAAATCATACACAGCTTCTTGAATATCAACACCAACAATAGCTGCATCAGTCTTTAACGATAAAAAGAGCGGGATTGGTGCATTTCCCGTCCCTAAATCTATGATGTTTTTCGTTTTAGCAGTAGTCACAACAAAATCAGCAAGCAAAGTTGAATCTAATGAAAAATGAAACATATCTGTCCGTTGTATGATTTTTAATCCATCATACCCTAACAAATCATTCACTACTTCAATGGAATGATTATTCTCCATGATTGTCTTCTTTCAAATCATACTCTTCAATATCTACCAAATCACTAATTTGATAAGATCTTATCCCCTCTTCAGGTGTTTGAATTCGAACAGATTGATTAATAATATTCGCAGAAATCACACGTCCTCTACCATCAACAGTTTTCACATAAGTACCAATTTTTGGTGTTGCTTTACGATATTCCGTATATAAATCATCTTCATAACGTATACAACAGAGTAATTTACCACATAATCCCGATATATTTGCGGGATTAAGAGATAAGTTTTGATTTTTCGCCATCTTAATAGACACCGTATCAAAATCTCCTAAAAAAGTATTACAACAAAGCAAATATCCACAAGGTCCAATACCACCTAAAAATTTCGCACCATCTCTTGTTCCTACTTGTCTTAATTCAATTCGCAGCTTAAATTCATTTGCCAAATCTTTTACAAGTTCTCTAAAATCTACGCGGCCTTCTGCATTAAAATAGATAATCAACTTACTTCGATCAAGTGTATACTCACACCCAAGCAATTTCATATCCAACTTGTTTTGCTTAACATGGAACTTCACTCTTTCTAACGTAGGCGCAATATCTTTTTGATTACGTTCATATGCCATCAAATCATCGTTCGTAGCCAACCTTAAAATTGGCTTTAAGGTAGAAATAACTTCTGAATCTTCTATCACTTTTGCTTCTTCAATGATCTCTCCAAGTTCAACCCCTCGAACCGTTTCAACAATGACATTATCATGAACTTTTAAATCCAATCCAGCAGGATCAAAATAATATTTTTTTCCTACTGCTTTAAATCTTATTCCAACGACTGTATTAGCCATAAATTTACCTTCTTTCTAACGCAATGAGCAAATTGTCTATCGCAAGTCTTTGGTTAATGTAGTGATTTAACCTCGAAGTCAACGATAACATTTCCTCTAATTCACTTGTTATTCTTTCTTTTGATTTTCTACTCACAATCTCTTTACTAACCTCTAAAGCATCTCCAAAAACTACTGCTTGCGTATATTTCATTCGAACATGCAAGAGATCTTTTTGATGTAAAACCATGATTGACAAGAAAAGTTTTAAAGACTCGTTTGACTGAAAAATAAATTCTCCATGTTCATGGAGATGTGTCACCAAAGAATCTTTAACTTCTGTAAGCATTCTATATAATTCTTTCACTAGTTCAATTGTTTCCAAAAAGAAATCATCACTTAATAACGAAAGGGCATCGCTAAGTCGATTGGATACCAAAGATGCAATCTTTGCTTGTTCATCAGGATATCCTTCATCTATTAAATCACGTTCAATCAATGATTTATCAAGTGATGAAAACTGAACCACTTGAGAACGCGAAATGATTGTAGGTAAAACCCTATGAATATTCGCTGTAGTTAAAATCGCATACGTATTCGGATGCGGTTCTTCTAAAAACTTTAGCAATGAATTCGCAGCACTAATATTAATAGTATCCAATTCTTTGATGATATATATTTTAGGACCTTCTTCAACACTTGTCTTTGAAAACTCATTTTGTAAATCAATAATTTGTTGTTTTCTAATCGAATTTTTAAAGGGTTCTACAACATACAAATTGGGGTGGGTTAAATGTCTTACTCTCCGACAATTATGACACTCTCCACAAGGTTTTTCTTCTTCTGTACAAAGCAACATTTGTGCAAAGTAAAGCGCTGTTTCAAATTTCTTTGTACCTTCTTCTCCCTCAAATAAATAGGCATGTGACAAACGTTCTTTTTTCATACTATTGATGAGCAATTTTACAACACTTGGTTGTGAAGATTTTATTTTCTCAAAAGCCACACGCTTCACCTCTTACAAAATCATTTCAATAATTCTAATAGTCTCTTCCGTCACTTTTTCAATACTACTTGTCCCATCAACTTTGATAAATCGACTAGGAAATTTTTGTTCAAGTAGCATATACCCATCATACACTTTTTCGTGAAATGCAAGGGTTTCTAAGTCCAAACGATCAACTTTATCACGTTTGGAAAATACACGTTCTAACCCTACCTTCGGGGGAACGTCAATAAAGATTGTCAAGATTGGTAGTGTATCTCCAATACCAAACTTATTGATCAAGTAAACTTCATCAATCCCGAGTCCTCTCGCATATCCTTGATACGCAAGTGATGAATCGATAAAACGATCACAAATAATAATTTTACCAGCTTCCAACGCTGGGACAATCTTTTGATGGAAATGTTGACTTCTCGCAGCCGCAAATAACAACGCTTCTGCATGTTTATCCATCTCGGTATTCTCTTTGTCTAAAATGATGTTTCGTATATCTTCAGCAATCTTAATTCCACCAGGTTCTCTAGTAGTTAAGATGTCATATCCTTTATTTGTCAAATATTGCTCAACTGCCTTAATAACAGATGTCTTCCCCGATCCTTCAGGACCCTCGAAGGTTATAAATTTACCGTTCAAATTCAACACTCCTCTTCTATCTTTCTTATTATCGCATATTTTCACGAAATTTTAAACATCAATTTCATGAAATCACCTTAATCTATGATATAATAAATCATGAATTAATGGAAAGTATGTGATTTGATGAGGGTAACTATAAACAATCTAACATTTGGTTATGATTATCGTACTGTATTGAAAGATGTTTCTTTCAAAATTAATACGGGCGATTTTTTGGCGATAGTTGGTAATAATGGATCTGGTAAATCTACTCTTGTTAAATGCATTCTAGGCATCAATAAAATACCAGCAAAGCGTATTTTTTTAGATGACGTAGACATTACTGAGTACAAAAATTTTCGCAATATTGGATATGTTCCACAAAAATTTGATGACTTTAATTACGAATTTCCAATTACAGTCAATGAAATTTTACAAGTTTCTAGATATACAAAAGTATCCGAAGATAGTAAATTAGAAATCCTTGATAAAATTGGTATTTTACACCTACAACACGAAAACATCAATAACTTAAGTGGCGGACAACTTCAACGTGTGTTTATTGTTAGAGCATTGATGAATAAACCAAAACTACTCATTTTAGATGAGCCGACTGTTGGTGTTGATAGAGAAAATGTGATTAGTTTTTATAAAACTATTAACGAGTTGCACAGTGAGGGAATCACTATCATTTTAATCACCCATAACATTAAAGAATCAAATGCAAATTTCACTCATATATTATCAATTGTTAATGGCGAATCAATGTTCAAAGAATTAGAAGAGGCAGGTGAGATGGTATGATCCTTGCAGCGAACGAATCCTTCATCTTTGCACTCTTTCAATACTCATTCTTAAGATACGCATTAATCACCGGTTTGATTATGGGATTTATCACTCCACTTATCGGATCTTTTGTCGTCATTAGACGACTTAGTTTTATTGCTGATACATTATCACACTTTAGTTTAGCGGGATTATCCATCGGATTGTATCTAATCAACATCATTGGTTTCACACTGATAACAGACCCCCTCTATCTTGCGATGATTTTTAGTATCATAGGTGCAATGTTTATTGAAATATTACGTGGTTATTACCAAAATTATAAAGAAATATCCATGCCAATTGTAATGAGTTTAGGTACTGCATTAAGTGCTCTGTTTATCTCTTTAGCAGGGGGATTTAACTCCAGTATCTATAACTACTTATTTGGTAGTATTTTAACAGTTGGAAATCGCTATTTATGGGTAATCATTATCACCGCAACTTTACTGTTGTTTTTACTAGTTTTTTACTACAAAGAAATGGTTATTATTAGTTTCGATGAAGCTTATGCAAAACTACTAGGAATCAACATTGGACGTTTCCAATTTGTTTCAACCTTTGTGCTAGCTTTGGTTGTATCTTTATCAATTGCGACAGTTGGTGTTCTCTTAGTAGCGTCCTTAATGATTATCCCTGTTGCCGCAGCGATGAAGGTAGGAAAAAGTTTTAAGAATACCATTGGTATCGCTATTTTATTTAGCGAAATATCTATTATTGGTGGTCTATGGCTTTCTTATGAACTCCGAATTGCTTCAGGTGCAACAATCGTATTAATCAATATCTTTATCTTACTTCTTGTAGGTTTATTCAAACGATTTTTCTTAAACAAACGACTAAAAAAACAACAACCAGAATTAGAGATATAAAAATGAAGAAGGAAACTTTTTCATTTTTTAAAAAGGAGTCCTTATGAAATCTATTCAAACATACCGTGAAGAACTTCACAAAATACCAGAAATCGGATTACAAGAATTTAAGACTCATGATTACCTCATCAATGAACTAAAAGCATTAGGCTATCATCCTGAAACAGTCTTCAATACTGGTGTCTTTCTTTACCTTGATTATGGTCAAAAAGATACCATTATGTTTCGTAGTGATATTGATGGACTCAAAATCACCGAACAAAACGCAATTCCATTCAAATCCACCCATCAAGGAATGATGCATGCCTGTGGGCACGATGGTCATATGGCTATGTTATTAGGATTTGCTCATGCACTAAAAGACATCAAACATCTTAACCGTAATGTTCTTTTGGTTTTTCAACCAGCAGAAGAATATCCCGGTGGTGCAAAAGAAATCATTAAGACTGGTTTGCTCACAAAATACAATGTCAAAGAAGTCTATGGAATTCATTTATTCCCGAATTTAGAAGAAGGCACAATCAATACAAAACCAGGACCACTGATGGGAAACATCACTTTATTTGATGTAGAAGTACATGGTAAAAGTGCACACGCTGCGATGAAAGACGAAGGAATCGATGCGCTATATGCGGCAACCTTGTTCTACACAAAAGTCAAAGCACAATTATCCAAAGAATTAGATCATGAACCGCATGTCGCTACTTTCGGACAAATGTCATCTGGTAGTGCGATTAATATCATCTCAAATTATACACTCTTAAAAGGAACAATCCGTTCACTCTCAAAAGCAACATACGATCATATCGTAAGAATTATTGAGCAAGTGAAAGAAGACGTATCCTTAGATACCGGCGCAAAGATTGATGTTCATCTTAATTTTTTATACCCAGCTGTAAACAATGATCCAATCCTTTATGAAAAAGCAAAAAACACCCTCCAAGGTTTACCTTTTCACGAATTAAAAGAACCTTATCTAATCAGTGAAGACTTCTCTTACTACCAACAAGTTGTTCCTGGTATTTTCTTTTTATTAGGAACAAAAAATGAAGCAAAAGGATTTACCTATTTGCTTCACAATGATCGTTTTAATTTTAATCCTGAGGTATTAAGTCAAGGTGTAGATTTATACTTAAAACTCATCCAATCATATTAGTTGGGCAATTCTGCTCAACTTTTTTTATACACTAAATACATATTTTTATATCATTTCACGATAACTTACAATACCATAGATATCGCCAATGCAATCAATAAAACCACAACATACTTATCAAACTTTTTCTCATCTAATTTACTCGAAATATACATTCCAATTAATGTACCTATAGAAGCAAACAAACCTACAAAGAACAAATCAAACAACATATCTCTTGTATATTGAGAAGTTAAGATCAAGCCAACGACACTCATGATCGCTAAAATCATAAAATACGATGCCAAAGTTGACTTAAATTTTTTCTTATCAGCTTTTATCGATGTTAAATAAAAGACAACTGGTGGACCATCAATAGATGCTATTCCATTTCCCAATCCTGAAAACAAACCTGTAAATGCCTGCATAAAAGGTGTATCTTTTAGATTGATATGGAAAGAAAAAACTTTATTCAATATTGCAAAAACAATTAATACAAAAGCAATATATTTGATCACTTCACCATCCAAATTACCTAATAGATAAATACCTACAAACGTAAATATCACACCAAAGATAGTGAGTACAGAAATCCCTTTTAGATGTTCAAAAGAAAAGGTTTTATGCTCAAAATGTAATAAAAAATTTAAGACTACATTAAATGACAACATAATAATCACAACTGTTTGTGTATCATAAAAAATGGTCAAAAGTGGAAGAGCGACTAAACTTGAACCAAAGCCACTCGTTCCTTTCACTAATCCCGCAAGTAAAGCTGCTAAAGCGATATATACAAACATCATTTTCGAATAGGAATGATGATCAATTCTTTAGGAAATTGATTCAACACTTTGCACCCATCATGATGAAGGATCACATCATCTTCGATGCGAACACCACCCAAACCAGCAATATAGATTCCTGGCTCAATAGTGATACAAGAAGAACTTTTAAGTGGCTCATTATTCCTGCTTGAAACACTAGGAGATTCATGGACATCCAATCCTAAACCATGCCCAGTACCATGTTTAAAATACTCGCCATAACCAGATGATGTAATATAATCACGACAAATTGCGTCTATTTCTTTTCCACTCATTCCAGCTTTTGCTTGTTTTACTGCTCTTGTTTGCGCCTCATAAACTACATCATATATCTCTTTTAATTTATGTGACACACTTCCAAGAGCGACCGTTCTTGTTAAATCAGAAGAATATCCTTGGTAAAAACATCCAATATCAAAAGTGATTAGCTCACCTTCGCTTAATTCTTTATCACTCGCCATCCCATGTGGCATTGAACCTCTCACACCAGATGCGACAATAAAGCGATCCCAAGTTTTATCTGCTCCTAGTTCAATCATCTTATTCTTAAGGATAACTTCTACTTCTTTTTCACGCATTCCTACCTTGATTTTATCAAGTGTATATTTCAATGCTTCATCAGTAATATCACAAGCAATTCTAATTTTCTCAATTTCCTCAGTCGATTTTTGTTCACGGAGTTGTTCAATCAATCCACTTTTAGGATTTAAAACAACATCAATTTCTTCAAGTGTTTGATACTCTTGGTAAGTTATTTTTGGGTCAAAATCTAACGTTTTGATACCCATCATAGCGATTAGTTTTTTTAATGTATCAAGCAATGTTTTCTCAATTTCAACAAATGTAAAATCCTTAACTTCTTTCGCTACTTGCTCACGATATCTAAAATCACTCACAAAATAGGCATCATCCTTCGTTACAATAGCTACCCCGTATGAGCCTGTATAATGTGTCATATACAATAAATTCTTAGTGCTCATAGGATTTTCTATCCCACTCAAAAAGTACGCTTCAATATTTTCTTTTTTCATCAAATCTCTTAATTTATCAATCATCTTATTACTCCGCTTTCTTTAGTATTTGGACAACATCTTCTTTTGTTAATTTTGAGAAATTTCCAAGAATTTCACCTTTGACACTTTCACTAGCCAACAAATCTATGTCCGGATTCTTTATTCCAACATCTTCAAAATATAGTGGCATCCCAAGAGATTGATATAACTCTGTTACTTTTTCAATCCCCTTTTTAGCGACTTTCATACGGTCCTTAGAAGGATATAAATCAAACACTTTTACTGCAAATTGATAGAAACGATCTAGCGTCTTTGGATTCAACATATAATTCATCCAATGTGGTGTAAGAATTGATAATCCATCAGCATGAGCAATATCGTAATGGGCACTGATGACATGTTCCGTTCGATGCAAAAATCCATCAAAAGATTTTGCAAAACCACTAATACCATTTAACGCGAGTGTAGATGAAAACATCAAATTTGCACGTGCTTCATAATGATCTGGTTCCTTCATCGCGATTGGTCCATAATGAATAATCGTTTTCATGATACCTTCAACAATTCGATCATTTAAAAAAGCCTCTTCTTTCGAAAAATAAAACTCATATATATGTGTCAGTGAATCTACAATACCACACGCAGTTTGATGAGGACCAACTGTAAAAGTCAAACTAGGATCCAAAATAGAGAACTTAGGATACGTTATAGGAGTACTCCAACCATTCTTCTCTTTTGTTTCTAGATTGGTGATGACACTTCCTTTATTCATCTCACTACCAGTCGCACTTAACGTTAATATTGTACCAAAAGGTAATCCACTTTTTGCTGTTGCCTTATATGAGTAAAAGTCCCATGGGTCGCCATCATATTTCGCTGCAACACTGATCCCTTTAGAAGCATCAATCACACTTCCGCCCCCAACAGCTAATATAAAATCAATGTCATGTGTCTTACAAATTTCTCCACCTTCACGGACAGAATCAATTCTTGGATTTGGATCAATTCCAGATAACTCAAAAATATTGATATTTTCTTCACTTAACAATTTAACAACTCTGTCATACAAACCCGATTTTTTAATACTACTTTTACCATAAACAAGCAAAATATTTGTACCATAGTCCTTAACAAGTTTCCCTATTTTTTCTACTTCACCCTGACCAAAATATATTTTTGTTGGATTATAAAACTCAAAGTTTTTCATCAAACTCACCTCGGAAACATTATATCATAAAACCTCTAGAACAAAAACAATCAAAAAAAACAATCAAATGATTGCCTTTTTTATGACTGTAATGCGTTGTCAATCGCTCTTTTGATTACTTTAGAACTATAAGTAGCACCCGCAACATCATCAACATCGAGAGATTGTTCCAAAAGAACATCATCGATCACTACTTCAGCATCTTTTCCAAACAAAGTATCATGTCTAGTAATGATGATTTCTGTAATTTGGTGATTCACAACAGTAACATCAACTTCTGCTGAAACCAAATTAGATTCATATAACCCATGATATGTTCCATCTGCTATCTCACTTAGAAAGACTTGATTTACAGGCTGTTTTTCAAATGCTTTATCTAATTGATTGGTTTGTACAAAAAATACACTCACTAGTAGTCCAACCAATCCTACAAATCCAATCAATATCATCTTTCTTTTCATTGTTTCCTCCTTATGAAATATATTTAACATCTTCTAATGTTAGTTTAAAATAAGTAAAATCTTCATCCTCAAATTGCCAAATCGCATCCCCTTTATATGGCAAATAAAAACCATTTTGTTCTTTATATTCATGAACTGGTGTTGCCCAAGGTGCAGAGATTTGTTCTTCTCCATCTTGCGAAAAGTATCGGTCATTTGATATAAAATTAATTAACTTACCTTCATCATCAAAAACCAATCTAGCACTAACCTCGATCCCCTCATTAACAAACGAAGCATCCAATATGTAATCATCCACTTCCTTATATACTACATTTGCCTCTATTAAAGCGTGTGGTGCAAATAAACAAATATCATTAAATACCGTCACTGTTTCAGCTTGATTCATTTTTTTCCCTTTCCCATTAACCACACGAAAAATACCCAGTATTTTAATCTTCATTATCGCCTTAGCATGATGAAAAATATGAAATCCTTTTACTTTAACACCACGCATTTTTAACACCATTAGAAAATATCTGCTATATGGAGAAAACAAACTTGTCTGTTTCGCTTTTGCATCAGCAAAATCAACTTTTTTATTTGGTTTCATTTGACCTGAAATACGCAATTTCATTCCCTTCGGGATTTCTTTTCCCACAACACCCACTAGCTGTAAATATGTTTGAATTTGTTTTGGTAAATGTTGCAAACTATCCTGCGTAATGATTGATTTGCTTGTACTTTGTTTTAATTTATTTTCATAGTATGTGTAACGAACATCATCAAAATAATATAAGATAAACCCTATACATACTAAACCAATAAATCCATATAAAAACCACATAACTACGACTCCTCCAATTCACCAATATTACTCAATAATTTTTCAATTCCATGAAACATAGCAAACAATTCATTTTCATCAAAACCTTGAAATAACAAATCAAGTTTTGTTGTATGCTCAACATCTTTTAACTCCCAATAATCACGTGCTTTCTTAGTCAAAGAAATCCTTAAAGAGCGCTTATCATTGTCATCCTTCATCACCTTAACATATCCATTTACTTCAAGTTTGTTGATTAATTGCTTCACGTTTTGATGACTACTTTGCAACAACATTGCAATATCTTTCAATGTTGGTTTTTCATCTTCAAAGTGATCAATGGCCAACATAGTAAACATCTGTTTTACAGTCAAATTATCTCCTTTTAATGTTTTATCCAAATAATTTTGTAAAGCATTATTCAAAGAAAAAATACGACCAAATATTTCTGTTTTGTAATACGTCTCAGTATCTTTTTTCATTTTTTTCCCTCCATTAGGTAATATATTACCATTTATATAGGTAGTATATTACATATATTAATAAAAGTCAACAATAAATAAAAAAAAAGAACATGCATTTAACATGTTCTAATCATAGGAAACATCATATAAGTACAACCCTGAGGGACTCGCTATATGTCTCAGTAACGTATTATCTTTACTTCTAAGCAATTCCTCCATTGATATCGATAATTCCTCAGTCGCAATTAAGTATGCGGCCATAATCAAATTTCGTACCATATATCGTAAAAATCCTTTACCTTTAATCCAAACTTTTATCTCTGTTCCATTTTCTTCGAAAGAAACATCTATCACTTCTCTTACAGTATGTTTATCCGTTGTCTTAGTGAAGGAAGCAAAATCATGTTTTCCTAAAATAACAGACAATGCCTTTTTAAAATTTTCAACTTGAAAAGGATTGACAAACCAGCGATAATTTCTTTTCGTCACATCATATACCCCATAATCAAGATGGTACATATATGTTTTTGAAGTGACATCGTATCGCGAATGAAAAACCGGTGGTTTTTCTTCAATGCTTTTTATTACAATATCCTCTGGTAAATATTGTTTAATCACCATTTTTAAACTATTCAAAGGAATTTTTGTCTCAGCATCAAAATGAATTGTTTGATGGTTTGCATGAACCCCTTTATCTGTTCGACCACTCGCATGGACTTGTGTTTCTTTATGAAATACAAGATGTAATGCTTCTTCCAAAACACCTTGAACAGTTCTTTTAATTAATTGTTTTTGATACCCTTCAAAACCACTACCATCATATGCCACGACACAAAAATATCGCTTCATCGAGTCATCAAACATCGTCTCATATAAGTAATGAATCAAATGCCCGTCAAATAGTATCTTACCATACAATGATTCTTTCTCATCAAGTTTCATTTTATAATAAAGCATATGTTCTTTGTCTTCAAGTACACGGATATCATTACGCACAATTCTTTCTGGCCATAATGCTTTCATTGATTCATAATCATCACAAAGTTGCCCTTTAGTACTTCGGTAATAAGGATGATTTGTAAAATACTTGTAATCCTCATCTTCTAAGATTGATTTTTTTAATAACTCTTCAATCTTACCCCATTCTTTTTTCACCGCTACATCACCACTCGGATAACCACAGAAATGGCAAACACCAAAGTGACGACAATCATTACAAAGGTATCCACGTAATTCCATTTTAAAACATGCAATCTCGTTCTGTTTCTACCGGGAACAAAGTTTCTTGCTTCCATCGCATTGGCCAATTCATCACTACGTTTAAAGCTAATAATAAACATTGGTACAAGTAATGATATAATCTGCATAATTTTATCTTTAAATTTACCTTCTTTAAAATCAACGCCACGACTAGCTTGAGCAAGCATAATTTTATTTGCTTCATCTAGAAGTGTTGGTATATATCGCAAAGCAATTGAAATAATCATCGCAATCTCTTCTGCATTAATCTTAATGATACTAAGTGGTTTCAAAATGCGTTCTAATCCCAGATTTAAATCCGTTGGTTTTGTAGATAAAGTTAAGATCGTAGATAACGTTACGATAATAATCAATCTCATCATAATGAAAAACGCACCCAATACCCCATCAGAATAAATTTGCACTCTACTAGAACTTATCACACCACCTGGAGCAAAAGTCGCTAAGAGTGCCAACACACCAAATACAGCGAGTAATAAGTATATAAAACGAAACTTAACATATTTTTTTGAGATCATCCAAAAGATGATAATCCCCATCATGATCGGTAAGTTGTATAGTGTTAATGTTAAATCAGTTGTGTAAAGCAGTTCACCTGTGTTAACAAACAACATTTGAAATGAAAAAGTGAACAATAACAATATTAATACCGGTTTTAACCCTCGCATAATACGTGTAACACTTAGTCCTCCAGCCACCAATATGAATCCAACCAATAAAACCATACCAATCATATGATAAAAATCCTTGATGATAAATGCAGTCGCCATTAACACTACAAGCGCAAGCAATTTACTTCTCGCATCCATTCGATATAAAAAACTATTCCCAGGAACATATTGTCCTATTACAATATTCTTCATATCAATTCCTCCTTCACAAGCAAGAACAAATCTTTTGTTGAGTTAGGAGATCTTGATAATTTCTTTTGATATTTTTCTTCTAAATGTTTTTTTAAGTGTAATATATCTGGCAAATCTAAATTCCAATCAATGATATTTTGCTCACTAAATAACTCTTTAGGCAGACCATCATAAACCAAAGACCCTTTATTTAAAACAAGTACTCTCGAAGCATATTGATAAACTGTATTCATATCGTGTGTAATCACGATAATCGTTTTCTTTGTCTTTTGATGAATATCCATAAACAAATCTAGTAATCTGTCTCTCCCTTTTGGATCAAGTCCACTCGTAGGCTCATCTAGAATCAATATATCCGGTTCCATAGCTAAAATCCCGGCTATTGATACACGTTTTTTTTCCCCACCAGATAAATTAAATGGACTTCGTTCTAAGTATGTCTCATCCAATCCAACCAACTTAATAACTTCTTTCGCTCTCTGTATTGCTTCTTTTTCAGGGACTTTAAAATTCTTCGGACCAAAAATAATATCTTTTAAGACAGTTTCCTCAAATAATTGATACTCTGGAAACTGAAAAACCAATCCAACTTTTTGTCTCAAAGGATTTAATTTTGTATCTTTCTTCATATTTTTTGATAGCTTCACACCGAAAATAGTCACTTGGCCACTTTGTGGTGTCATTAATGCATTCATATGTTGTACCATTGTTGATTTTCCACTACCCGTTTCACCAATCAATGTAATAAATTCACCCACTGCATCGATTGAAACATTGATGTTCTCAATCGCTTGGAACAATCCACCCTCTATGGAATGATATCCATAACTCACATGTTCAAACTGTATGCCCATAAAATATCCTTTAAATCATTATTTTCAATGTTTTCTTCATCCATCATATATAGAATCTTAAGAGGGGTTAAGAGTTCTAAATTCGATGAATTAAGCAATGGTCTATCACTAAACACTTCTCTTGGTGTTCCTTTTGTAATTATACGTCCTTCTTTTAGTACCACAATTTGATCAGCATAAACTGCTTCCTTCATATCATGCGTAATGGTGACGATTGTTTTACCTTCATCGCTTAACTTACGCATATAATTCATAATAACATCTCGACCTTTTGGATCTAACATCGAGGTTGCTTCATCAAAGATAATAATATCCGTATGCATAGCCAAAATCCCAGCAATCGCAACACGCTGTTTTTGGCCTCCACTAAGCGCATAAGGTTCTTTTTTTAAATATTCAAACATATCAACTTTTTTTGCATAAAGTTCAATGTTTTTTATCATTTCTTCCCTAGGAATCTCTAAATTTTCCATCCCAAAAGCGATGTCATCTTCTACAGTGACACCGACAAACTGATTATCTGGATTTTGAAATACAATTCCTACCTTTTTACGAATATCATACACTGTCTCTTCATTTAAGGTAATTCCATCAATACGTATTTCTCCACTTTTTGCTTTTAACAAACCAATTATAAGCTTTGATAAAGTAGACTTACCACTCCCGTTATGTCCTAAAATTGATACCCATTCACCTTTTTTAATGGTGAGATTTACATTTTCTAAAACGGGTGTATCTTTTACGTACGAAAAGGAGACATTATTTAATTCTATAATGTTCATATCATCAACTCCGTTACCCAATCATTATATCAAATTCGTTGAAAAAAAGATATTGATACATAAAAAATTACATCGAAATATTTTTCACTTCAACTATAGATGAAAAAAAGAATGATTTATCAAAAAATCATTCTTTATTGACCTTATAACAATTTCTTGCTTAAGTTTGGTTCCATTTCCTAAACGAATTCAATAATCGCCATAGGTGTCGCGTCTCCGCGTCTAGGTCCCATTTTATAAATTCTAGTATATCCACCATTACGTTCGCTGTAACGAGGTGCGATATCATCAAACAATTTTTGTAACGCATTTTGGTCTTCATTTACTGCCAAGAAACGTACTAGTTGCGCTGCTTGTCTACGAGAAGCAAGCGTACCTTTTTTTCCTAAAGTAACCATCTTTTCGACCAAGCGTCTTAATTCTTTTGCTTTTGTTTCAGTCGTTGTGATGCGCTCATGAATTATTAATTGTGTAATCAAGTCACGAAGCATCGCTTTACGTTGATCACTACGACGGTTCAGTTTGCTATATCCAGCCATTCATATTACCTCCTATTAGTGTCTAGCTAATGAAAGACTAAGATCTTCAAGTTTCTGTTTAACTTCTTTCAAGGACTTTTTACCTAAGTTACGAACTTTCATCATATCTTCTTCAGACTTTTGAGTCAATTCGTCTACAGTATTAATCCCTGCACGTTTTAAACAGTTATAACTTCTCACTGATAAATCTAAATCTTCAATTTGCATTTCTAAAATTTGTGAATTTTGTTCATCCTCACGTTCGACCATGTAGTCGTCTTCCTGTGCTTTTTCACTTAATTCAACCATAACTTCTAAGTGTTGAATCATCATCTTTGAAGCAATACCAATTGCTTCTCTTGGTGAAACAGCACCATTAGTCCATACTTCCATTGTTAGTTTATCTTTTAAAGGATCACTACTTGAAGCAGGTAACACATTGTAATTTACACGTGATACCGGTGTATAAATACTATCAATTGCGATGATTCCAACCATATTTCCATATGCTTTATTCTCATCAGCATCAACATACCCAATTCCACGTCTAGCAGTCATTACCATATGTAACTTCCCGCTATTCACTGTCGCGATGTGTTGATTTTTATTGACAATTGTTACTTCATTATCGCAGACAATATCTGCCGCAGTAACAACTTTTGCTTCATCCACCATGATCTCAAGGCGCTTTTCTACATCTGGGTCTTCATTATCGATGTGAAGAATAACTTCTTTTAAATTAAGAACAATCCCAGTAACATCTTCTACAACACCTTCAATGCTTGAGAACTCATGTTCAACACCATCAATTTGGACGTTGATAATCGCAGCTCCCGGTAACGATGAAAGTAAAATTCTACGTAATGAATTTCCGAGTGTAACACCATACCCTCTTTCTAAAGGATATATTTGGAATTTTCCGTAGGTATCTTGTTCTTCTGTAGGTTCAATCACTGTTTTTGGTTTTTCGAATTTCAAATCTTTCAAATGAACAACCTCCCTTATCTAATTGACCAATTATCCACGTGGTCGTTTTGGTGGACGACATCCATTATGTGGAACTGGCGTTACATCTCTAATTGCCGAAATGTCTAATCCAGCAGTTTGTAAAGAACGAATTGCTGCTTCACGTCCAGGACCAGGTCCTTTAACTGAAACTTCAACTCTTTGTACACCGTGTTCCATTGCTGCTTTAGCACAAGCTTCACTAGCCATTTGTGCTGCAAATGGTGTTGATTTACGGCTCCCTTTAAATCCTAATGCTCCCGCGCTGCTCCAAGCAATTGCGTTCCCATTCGGATCAGTAATTGTAATGATTGTGTTATTAAAAGTCGAATGAATGTGCGCTACTCCTGAAGGAATATTTTTTCTCACGCGACGTTTTGTTCTAGTTTTACGTGCCATATTAACTTCCTCCTATTTCTTCTTATTAGCTACAGTTCTACGAGGTCCTTTACGTGTGCGAGAATTGTTTCTCGTATTTTGTCCACGAACTGGTAGATTTTTTCTGTGACGCATTCCTCTGTAACTTCCAATTTCTTGTAATCGTTTAATATTCATGGAAACTTCACGTCTTAAGTCTCCCTCAGTTTTAAATTTCTCAACTTCGCTACGAATTTTACCTAGCTCATCTTCAGTTAAATCTTTCACCCTAGTGCTTTCATCTACTTCAGCGCTAGCTAAAATTTGTTGTGAAACATTTTTTCCGATACCATAAATGTATGTTAAAGCGATAACTACGCGCTTATCTCTCGGAATATCTATACCTGATATACGTGCCATATGTGCACCTCCTATTAACCTTGTCTTTGTTTATGCTTTGGATTTTCGCAAATAACCATTACTTTTCCGTTACGTTTAATGACTTTGCATTTATCACAAATTTTCTTTACAGATGGTCTTACTTTCATTATTAAATCCTCCTTTGGAGTTTACATATTATATTTTATTTATGACGATACGTAATACGCCCACGTGTTAAATCATATGTTGATAGTTCAACAGTTACTTTGTCACCTGGTAGAATGCGAATGTAATACATACGGATTTTACCAGAAACGTGAGCTCGTACACGATGCCCATTTTCAAGTTCAACTAGAAACTCTGTATTTGGTAAAGCTTCAACAACCTTACCCTCTAATTCGATTTTATCTTCTTTAGACATGTTGATTCCTCCTTTATACTGTTGTTAAGATGACGCATTCATCTTCAGTAATTAAGATTGAATGTTCAAAATGTGCACTCAAACTTTTATCTCTTGTAACAGCTGTCCAATTATCACTAAGTACTTTTACTTCTTTACGACCCATATTGACCATTGGTTCAATGGCAAGTGTCATACCCGCTTTCAATAGCGTTCCACGACCTTTTGGTCCATAGTTCGGTATTTGTGGATCTTCATGAAGTTGTTTTCCCAGGCCATGACCTACAAACTCTCGAACAATACTGTAACCATAGCTTTCCGCATATGTTTGAATAGCATTTGAGATATCTGATAAACGATTATTCGCTCGTGCCAATTTTAACCCTTCAAATAAAGACTGCTTTGTTACATCTAGTAAACGCTGCGTTTCTTCTGAAACGGTACCTACAGGATACGTCCATGCGCTATCTCCGTGATACCCTTCGTACTCCGCACCAATGTCAATGCTTATAATGTCACCATTTCTTAATACAACATCTTTAGACGGAATACCATGTACTACCTGTTCATTCACAGAAGTACAAGCACTCCCAGGGAATCCGCCATACCCTTTAAATGAAGGTATCGCATCATGTGCACGAATTGTCTTTTCTACAATTTGATCTAGTTCATATGTTGTAACGCCAGGTCTAATGTGTTTTTTTACTTCCTGATGTGCAAGCGCAACAATCTTACCTGCATGTTTCATCAATTCAATTTCACGTGGTGATTTGATTGATATCATGATAAGTCCTCCAATACAAGTACAATGTCTTTGTATACATTGTCAAAAGACTGCATACCATTTACTTGATAAAGGGTTCCTTTCTTCTCATAATAATCAAGAAGTGGTTTTGTTTTATCCTCATAGATTTCTAGGCGTCTCTTTACAGATTCAAACGTGTCATCTTGACGTTGATAAAGCTCACCACCACAAACATCACACACACCCTCTTTTACAGGTGGTTTGAATTTTAAGTGATAAGTTGCTCCACAATCTTTACAGACGCGACGTTTTTCCATACGCTCAAATAATACATCGTGACTCGACAAAATATTGATTACTGCATCAAGCTTAGTACCACGTTCTTCTAACATATCATCCAACGCTTCAGCTTGTGCAACGGTTCTTGGATACCCATCTAAGATAAAACTATCTAATGTATCTTCTTTGTTTAATCTAAGACGAACAATTTCATTCGTGATTTCATCACTAACCAAGTTCCCATTCTCAATATACTTCATTGCTTCTATACCAATTTTTTCATTGTTGTTGTAAGCATCTCGGAACATTTGTCCTGTCGAAATACTTGGAATATCATAATGCTCCATGATTTTTGCTGATTGGCTACCTTTTCCAGCACCTGGAGGACCCATCACTAGGATTTTCATAAAATCAGAATATCCTATTTGATGAATCCGCTATATTTCTGTTCTTGCGTTTGGGTTTTGATTTGTTTTGTTGTCTCGATAGCCACACCGACAACGATCAATAAACTTGTTCCACCAACTTGTACATAAGCTGGTAAACCAAAAATCATTGTAGCAAAGATTGGTAATGAAGCAACCAATACTAGATAAGTCGCACCAATCATTGTAATTTTAAACAACAATCTCGAAATATAATTTTCTGTTTCTATCCCAGGACGCACACCTGGAACATAAGCGTTTTGTTTTTGTAAGTTCTTCGAAATCTTCTCTGGATTGATTTGTACAAACGCATAGAAGAATGCAAAGACAAAAATCAATGCAATATATAATACATATCCTAACGGTCTGCTATAAGTGAACAACTCAGTTAACCATAAACCAAATGTTGTGCTAGTAATATTTGGCATAAAGTTTAATAGCGTTGTCGGAATACTTAGCAAAGTAACCGCAAAGATGACTGGAATTACACCAGCTGAATTAATTTTAATCGGGATATTAGAATCGCTTTTCCCTTGGAATTTAGACCCTGAAGGTCTATTTGAATATTGTACAGGTATTTTACGAGCAGCAGATTGCATAATGGTTACGAAGAAAATCACTAAGATGTATAACAAAACAACCAATGCAAAAATAATGTAAGTATTAAATGCTGCCTCAGGAGCACTTACGTACTCTTGATATAAAGTAAGAAACATTCCAGGTAAACTCGAAATAATCCCTGCAACGATGATCATTGATGTCCCATTTCCAATACCACGTAATGTAATTTGATCAGCAAGCCATAATAGGAATGCTGTACCAGCAGTCATAACGATTGCCAAATACGTATATGTTAAAAATGTTGGTTCAACACCTAAATCAAATATAGCGTCTCCCGTTAAACGGAATCCATAAGTCATTGCTAAAGCTTGTACGAAAGCCATACCAATTGCCAAATAACGAGTCAATTGATTGAGTTTCTTTTTCCCTGTTTCCCCTTCTTCTTGCCATTCTTTCAAAATAGGAACAATGTCCATTTGTAAGATTTGAACAACAATCGAAGCGGTAATGTAAGGACCAATACCTAAAGCAATAATTGAATAATTTCTTAACGCATTCCCAGTAAATGCATTCGCAATTCCAATGAATCCACCATTGGCATCATCAAAAAATTGTGATATTTGTTCTGGGTTGATTAGTGGGACTGTAATGTAAGTTGCTGCCTTATAAATTAAGAACACTAATAATGTAAAAAGAATCTTTTTCATAACTTGTTTATTCTTGAGTACTGCAACTATCTGATCCACACTAAATCACCTCTACGCTTCCACCAGCTGCTTGGATTTTTTCTACAGCGCTCGCTGTAAATTTATTTGCTTGTACAGTTAATTTTACATCAATGTTTCCATTTCCTAAAATTTTTAGTCCATCTAAATTCTTACGAATCAAACGATCTTGTAAAAGCAATTCTGGTGTTACAACTGTTCCTTCTTCATAACGATTCAATTCGCTGACATTCACTGTTGCGAATTCAACACGAAAATGATTTGTAAATCCTCTTTTAGGTAAACGTTTGAAAAATGGAGTTTGTCCCCCTTCAAATCCTAAACGAGTATTACCTCCAGAACGAGAGTTTTGACCTTTGTGTCCAGTTCCTGCAGTTTTACCAGTTCCACTACCGGTTCCACGTCCAACACGTTTACGTGTTTTTGTAGATCCTGGAGTTGGTTTTAAATTGTGTAATTGCATATTGGCACCTCCTACTGTTCTGTAACTTCTACTAAGTGTGAGACAACATTAATCATCCCTCTAATAGTGTCTGTATCATTTTTTACTACGGTTTTATTAAGTTTTGTTAATCCTAATGCTTGCGCTGTTTTTCTCTGGTTTGGAGTTGATGCGATTAAGCTTTTCTTTAAGGTAATGTGAAGTTCTTTTGCCATTATCGTAAAATCTCCTTCACTTCAAGTCCACGTGTACGAGCTACTTGTTCAGCAGTTCTTAACTCGCTTAATCCTTGAATAGTCGCACGCACCATGTTAATAGGTGTGTTTGATCCTAAAGATTTGCTTAATATATCTTCTACTCCAGCCAATTCTAATACTGCACGAACAGGTCCCCCTGCAATAACTCCAGTACCTTCAACAGCTGGGCGTAAATATACTGCCCCCGCTCCGAAACGTCCTGTCACTTCATGAGGAATTGTTGACCCATAAGTTGGCACAGTAATTAGGTTGTTTTTTGCATCTTCAATTGCTTTTTTAATTGCATCAGGTACTTCTTGAGCTTTCCCAGTACCAAGCCCTACTTTTCCTTTTTTATCTCCAACGACAACGAGTGCGCTAAAGCGGAAACGACGTCCACCTTTAACAACCTTCGTGACGCGATTAATATTTACGACTCTCTCTTCATAAAGTTTTTCTTCTCTTTTACGACGAGGTCTTCTTTTTCTATCATTTGGCATCGGCTTACCTCCTTATTAGAATTCTAATCCTGCAGCACGTGCAGCTTCAGCTAATGCTTTCACACGACCATGGTAAATATACCCACTACGGTCGAAGATTACCTTAGTAATGTCTTTCTTTGTTGCGCGTTCTGCGAGTAATGTTCCAACAGCTGCTGCTGCTTCAATATTTCCACCATTTGCAAATTTGTTGTCTTTTTCATTGGTTGATGCGCTCACTAAAGTTACACCATTTATATCATCAATAATTTGTGCAAACATATTATTTGATGAACGATACACACTTAAACGTGGTTTAATTGGTGTTCCTACAACATTTTTACGAATACGTAAATGTCTTTTTTGACGCATTTTATTTCTTGATGTTTTTTTAATCATATCAAATCACTCCTAACTACTACTTAGCAGTTTTTCCTTCTTTTCTACGCACATGTTCGTTAACGTAGCGAATCCCTTTTCCTAGATAAGGTTCTGGTGGTCGAACCCCTCTAATATTAGCAGAAAACTCTCCAACTAATTGTTTATCAATACCACTGATATTGATCAACGTATTTTTTGGAACTTCTACTGTTAAACCTTCTGGAATTTCCATTTCGACTGGATGAGAATATCCCGCGCTAAGAACAAGTTTATTCCCTTGTAATTGGGCACGATACCCAACCCCAATCATTTTTAATTCTTTTCTAAATCCTTCTGAAACACCAACAACCATATTATTAATGAGTGCTCTAGTAGTTCCATGGATAGCTCTATGTTCTTTTGATTCTGATGGTCTTTCGACAACCAAACCATTTTCATCTAAGTTTACTGTCATTTCACTTCTAAATTGAAAATCTAGTGATCCTTTAGGCCCTTTCACAGTGATAATATTATCTTCTACTGTGGCAGTTACGCCTTGAGGTAATGTGATTGGTTTTTTACCAATACGGCTCATACTTTACACCTCCAAAATTGTATTTGTTACCAAACGTACGCTAAGATTTCTCCGCCAACTTTAAGTTTGCGTGCTTCTCGGTCGGTCATAACACCTTGTGATGTTGAAATCACAGCGATTCCTAGACCATTTAGTACTTTTGGAATTTCACTATTCTTTGCATATACTCTAAGACCAGGCTTAGAGATTCGTTTCAATCCTTTAACCACTCTTTCGTTTTGCATATATTTTAACGTAACACGCAAAATATCTTGTGGTTTGTTATTTACAACTTGAACACTTACGATATATCCTTCTTTTTTTAACAGTTCTAAGACTTCTTTTTTCAGCTTAGAAGCAGGAATATCTACTTTTTCGTGTTTCATTTGATTCGCATTTCTGATACGCGTTAACATATCTGCGATAGGATCTGTCATTACCATATATAAATGCCTCCTTCCAATCTACTTGGAAAATATTTATTTTTTACCAACTTGCTTTTCTAACGCCTGGAATTTGTCCTTTGTAAGCTAACTCACGGAAACAAATACGGCAAAGCTTAAATTTTTTATAAACAGAATGTGGTCTTCCACAACGTTCGCAACGAGTATATTCTCTAGTCGAGAATTTAGCTTCGCGTTGTTGCTTGACTATCATTGATTTTTTAGCCATTAATTAGCCTCCTTATTTCTTAAACGGTACACCAAGTTGTGTTAGCAACTCAAGTGCTTCTAGGTCTGTATTTGCAGTTGTAACAATCACAATATCCATTCCTCTAACACGATTTACTTTATCGTAATTAATCTCAGGGAAAATGAGTTGTTCTTTGATTCCTAATGTATAATTTCCTCTACCGTCAAATGCTTTGTTAGACACTCCTTGGAAGTCTCTAACACGTGGCAAAGCGATCGATACAAGTTTATCTAAAAATTGATACATTCTCTCTCCACGTAACGTTACTTTACATCCAATTGACATACCTTCACGTAATTTAAAGGCAGCAATAGATTTTTTGGCTTTTGTAATCACAGGTTTTTGTCCTGTTAATTGTGTAAGTTCGTTTACAGCATCATCTAGCGCTTTTGAATTATTAATTGCATCTCCAACACCCATATTGATAACGATTTTATCAACTCTTGGTGCTTCCATAACTGATGTATAATCGAATTTCTCTACGAGCGCTGTACGAATGCTTTCATTGTATTTTTCATGTAAGCGATTCATGCTAAGAGCCTCCTTCCTGATTATTCTATAACCTGATTAGATTTTTTTGAATATCTTACTTTTTTCTCGACTTCTTGTTTTTTTACTGTTTCAGTAACAGTTTTATATCCTACTCTAGTTGGACCGACCTTCTTTTCTAAGAACATCACATTAGATGCATGAATTGGTGCTTCATACTCTAAGATCCCACCATCAGGATTAGTTTGAGTAGGTTTAGCATGTTTTTTAATAATATTTACGCCTTCAACAATGACACGATCCGTTTTCGGGAAAACTTTTAATACTTTTCCTTCTTTACCAAGATTGGCACCGCTGATAACACGAACATTATCTCCTTTTTTAATTTTCATATTCTAACCTCCTACTCTAAATGACTTCGGGAGCAAGTGATACGATTTTCATAAATCCTGCATCACGTAACTCTCTCGCTACTGGTCCAAAGATACGAGTACCTTTTGGAGACTTGTCATCTTTTACAATAACAGCAGCATTGTCATCAAATTTAATATATGATCCGTCTTTTCGACGTATTTCTTTTCTCGTTCTAACGATTACAGCTTTCACAATGTCTCCCTTTTTAGTTGTTCCTCCAGGAGTTGCTTGTTTCACTGTACAAACGATAATATCGCCGATTGTAGCGTATTTACGTCCTGTCCCACCCAAAACCTTAATGGTTAAGATCTCACGAGCTCCAGAGTTGTCTGCTACTTTTAATCTTGATTCTTGTTGAATCATAATAAGAACCTCCTTCTTAAGCTCTCGTTAAATAACGACTTTTGTCTCAACGATTTCGAGCAAGCGGAATCTTTTTGTTTTTGATAACGGACGAGTTTCCGTAATCTTAACAACATCTCCAACTTTGGCTTCATTCGAAACATCGTGAGCTGCAAATTTTTTGGTTTGTTTAACACGTTTTCCATATAATGGATGTTTTCTATAAGTTTCTACGAGTACAGAAATTGTTTTATCTGCAGATGCTGATACAACAGTTCCTGTTAATACTCTTCTACTATTTCGTTCCATACAATTCTCCTCTCGCCTTACTCAGCGCGCTCATTTAAAACTGTTTTCATACGAGCGATCGCTTTTTTTACTTTACCAACACGAGCAGTGTTTTCTAATTGACCAGTTGCTTGTTGAAAGCGAAGGTCAAAGAGTTCTTTTTTCAGTTCAATGATTTCTTGAGTGATTTTCGCAGTGTCCCATTCTCTAATCTCATTAGCTTTCATTAGAATCACCACTTTCTTTTCTTACGACTTTTGTTTTAATCGGTAATTTATGAGATGCAAGTCGTAAAGCCTCTTTAGCGATTGCTTCGGAAACTTCTCCAACTTCAAACATAATTGTCCCTTTTTTCACAACTGCTACGAATCCATCAGGAGCCCCTTTACCAGATCCCATACGAACCTCTAAAGGTTTCGCAGTTTTCGCTAAATGAGGAAAAATTCTAATCCATACTTTACCTTGACGTTTCATATAACGAGTCATCGCAATACGTGCAGATTCAATTTGACGGTTTGTAATCCATGCACCATCTAATGCTTTCAATCCGTATTCACCGAAGCTAACTTCAGTTCCACCTTTTGCTTGTCCTTCATATGAAACTCTGTGAGGGCGTCTATATTTTGTTCTTTTTGGTGTTAACATTATCTATTCCCTCCTCGTTTTTTAGCAGGTAGGATTTCACCTTTATAAATCCATACTTTTATTCCTAATTTCCCGTAAGTAGTACTTGCTTCGACATTTGAATAATCAATATCAGCACGAAGTGTATGTAAAGGTACATTTCCTTCACTATATCCTTCACTTCTTGCCATTTCAGCACCACCTAAACGTCCAGATACAAGAGTTTTACACCCTTTGGCACCTGCTCTAATCGCTCTTTGAATCGCCATTTTTTGAACACGTCTAAAAGAAGCTCTGTTTTCAAGTTGTCTTGCGATGTTTTCTGCAACCAATTGAGCATCTAAATCAGGTTTTTTTACTTCAACCACATTTAAAATAATCTCTTTACCAGTTAACGCTTGTAATTTTTCAACAACTTTGTTTTTGTTACTTCCTTCACGTCCAATTACCATTCCTGGTTTGGCTGTGTGAACTGTTAAGATGACTCTATTTTTACTTCTCTCAATTTCAATAGTTGAAACTGCAGAATTAACATATAGTTCTTCTAACAAAGCACGGATTTTTAAATCTTCGTGTAGTAAATCGGCAACATCGTTTTTATCCGCATACCAACGAGAATCCCAATCTTTGATAATTCCAATTCTTAGTCCAATCGGACTTACTTTCTGACCCATAAGATTCCCTCCTTTACTCTTTCTCGGCCACAACAATAGTGATGTGACTCGTTCTTTTCAATATTTGTGTAGCGCGACCTTGTGCTCTTGGTCTAAAACGCTTTAATGTAGGACCTTCTCCTACATAAACTTCTTTTACAAACAGACTTTCCATATCCATATTATAGTTATGTTCCGCATTCGCAACTGCTGATTTTAATAACTTTTCAACAACTGGAGATGCAGCTTTGGGAGTCAGTTTTAGTATTGCAAAAGCTTCTCCTATTTTTTTACCTCTAATTAGATCGATCACTAATTTAACTTTGCGAGAAGAGATGCGTACCATTTTTGCTTGTGCTTTAGCTTCCATAATAATTCTCCTCTACTTTCTTATAGCTTTCTTATCTTTTTTGTCATGTCCGCGACTAGTTCTAGTAGGAGCGAACTCTCCTAGTTTGTGTCCAACCATATCTTCTTGAACGTATACAGGTATATGTTCCTTACCGTTATAAACTGCAATTGTATGCCCTATAAATTCAGGGAAAATAGTTGATCTACGTGACCATGTTTGAATGACTTTCTTCTTGTTTTGGTCGTTTAAATCTGCGACTTTTTTCATTAAATGATCGTCACAGAAAGGACCTTTTTTAAGTGAACGTGCCATGTGTTGAGTTCCTCCTTTCTATTTCTTGCGTCTAACAATTAATTTATTGCTAGCTTTTTTAGTTTTTCTTGTTTTTAATCCTAATGCTGGTTTACCCCAAGGTGTGACTGGTGATTTACGTCCAATTGGCTGACGTCCTTCTCCACCACCATGTGGATGGTCTACTGGGTTCATTACACTACCACGAACAGTAGGACGAACTCCTCTATGTCTCATTTTTCCAGCTTTACCAATATTTACAAGTTCATGGTCAGCATTTCCTACTTCACCAATCGTTGCACGACAAACTCCTAAGATTCTACGTGATTCTCCACTGTTCAAACGAACAAGGACATATTTCTCTTCACGACCTTGAATTTGTGCTTTTGTTCCTGCACTACGAACTAATTGTCCACCTTTACCAGGAGACAATTCGATGTTGTGGACTACTGCCCCAACAGGAATATTTTTTAATGGTAATGTATTTCCTACTTTGATATCTGCTTCTGGTCCAGATTCAACACTCATTCCAACTTCTAATCCTTTAGGAGCTATAATGTAGCGTTTTTCTCCATCAGCATATACAATCAATGCAATATTTGCTGTACGGTTTGGATCGTATTCAATGGTTGAAACGCGACCAGGAATATTGTCTTTATTTCTTTTAAAGTCGATGATTCGGTATTTTCTCTTTGCTCCCCCACCTTGATGGCGAACAGTGATTTTACCTTGGTTGTTACGACCTGACTTTTTGTTAAGTTTTTTCAGTAATGATTTTTCTGGTTGATCAGTTGTAATCTCAGAAAAATCAAGGCTTGTCATGTGTCGTTGACCATTGGTCATCGCTTTATATTTCTTTAAAGCCATAACGGTAACCTCCTTATAATTTACTATGCACTAAAGATTTCGATTTTCGAACCTTCAGCTAGTGTTACAATTGCTTTTGTCATTTGTGGTTTAAATCCTTGATGTTGTCCTACACGTTTTTTCTTAGGTGTAACATTCATCGTGTTCACTTTAACCACTTTTACTTTGAAAAGTTCTTCAATTGCGTTTGCGATTTGAACTTTGTTTGCGCGTTTATCAACGCTGAATGTATACTTGTTTTCTTTTTCAACAAGTAACATAGATTTTTCTGTGATGATTGGGCGTTTGATAATTTCACTAGCTAACATTATCCAAGCACCTCCTCATATTTTTTCACTGAGTCAACAGTAGTAATCAAGGTTGTATAATTCATTAAATCATACACACTTGCATGCCCAACTGTTGTAACAGTAACACCTGGAATATTTCTTGCAGAGAATAGCACATTTTTGTTATCCTCAGAAAGTACGATAATTGCTTTTCCTTCTATATTAAGGCTAGCAAGAACGTTTACCATTCCTTTTGTTCTCATGTCTTCTAATTGTAATTTATCTAATACTTTGAATTGTCCATCTAACACTTTTTGTGATAGTACTGAACGTAATGCGTTGCGACGAACTTTACGGTTTACTTTTAAACTGTAATCACGTGGTGTAGGTCCGAATACTGTTCCTCCGCCAACCCAAATAGGTGATCTAGTTGATCCTGCTCTAGCACGACCAGTTCCTTTTTGTCTCCAAGGCTTACGACCACCACCACGTACTTCCGTACGGTTTTTTGTTTTATGTGTTCCTTGACGCATTGCTGCTCTTTGCGCTTTAACAACATCATAGACAGCTTGCTGGTTTGGCTCAACACCGAATACTGAATCATTTAATTCGAATTCTCCGACGTTTTGGCCTGATTGATTCAACAATGCAATTTTAGGCATTTGAAATCCTCCTTTCAGATAACGATTATTCTTGTGCTTCTTCAGCTTGGTTTGCTACTTCTTCTTGTGTTTCAATAAAACTGTTTGGATCTAATGGTTCAATAGAAGCAGTTTTGACACCGCGTTTAACAACCACAAGTCCTTTTCTTGGTCCTGGAATTGATCCTTTGATCAATAACAAATTACGATCTACGTCAACTTTAACAACCTCTAAATTTTGGATTGTAACAGTATTAACTCCCATGTGTCCCGGTAATTTTTTACCTTTTCTTACATGGTTCGGATCGACTGGTCCCATTGATCCTGGACGTCTATGATAACGGGAACCGTGGGCCATAGGACCGCGTCCTTGGTTATGTCTTTTGATATTCCCTTGGAATCCTTTACCTTTAGAAGTACCAGTGACATCCACGATTTCTCCTTCTTCGAATATATTAACCCTAATCTCTTGACCTACTTCAAAATTGCTTAATTCTTTTCCTGCAATTTCCTTTAAGTAGCGCTTAGGTGATGAATTCGATTTTGCGAAATGTCCAAGTTCTGCTTTGTTTGCTAATTTTTCTCTTTTGTCTTTGAATCCTAATTGTAAAGATTCATATCCATCATTTTCAACTGTTTTCTTTTGTAGAACAACATTAGGTTCACAACTAACAACTGTTACTGGAATCATTAATCCTTCAGCGTCAAAAATTTGTGTCATTCCTACTTTTGTTCCTAAGATACCTTTGGCCATGAGTACACCTCCTATAAATTATTTTAAAACAATGTCTACACCAGATGGTAAATCTAGGTGCATCAAACTATCGATAGTCGCTGGAGTTGGGTCCATGATATCGATTAGACGTTTATGAGTACGTCTTTCGAACTGTTCACGAGAAGTTTTGTTCACGTGAACACTACGTAATACTGTAAAGATTTCTCTTTCTGTTGGAAGAGGAATAGGACCTGAAATTTTAGCCCCAGTTTTTTTCGCAGTATTTACGATTTTTTGTGCAGATTGATCCAATAATCTGTGATCATAAGATTTCAATCTAATTCTGATTTTTTGATTCGCCATGTTATGTCCTCCTTTCGCCTACATTTAATATAGACTTGCTCGGTGAAAATTCCCTGACAGAGATAGACAACGCCTTTCCGTGTGTCAGCAACCTCCCACTTCGTAGCCCGACTCTGGCGTGAGTCTTTGATATAATACCAAAAAAGAAACTCGATTGCAAGGATTTAATTCAACTTTTTTTATAAACTAACCTTATATATATATAGTCCCTTTTTAAAGCCAAAAAAAAGAAGAAAATTTTTCCTCTTTTTGTATTAAATATATCTTTTTAAATTTATTGTGTAATTATTGTACCCGATTTTTGCATAAAAGCATCTTTTGCGTTTTGCAGTGATCCGATTACTGCAGTCTTACCAGTTTTAGCGAACGCCATGCACGCTTTAATTTTTGGTAACATTGATCCTTCTGCAAAGTGACCTTCATCAATATATTTTTGCAATTCATCAACAGTTATGTGATCGAGTGCTTTTTCTTGTGGAGTTCCAAAGTTAAGATAAACATTATCAACAGCCGTTAATATAACAAGTTCATCAGCATCAACAATTTCTGCTAATTTTGCACTTGCATTATCCTTATCTATAACAGCTGCAACACCGTCAAGTCTATTCCCATTTTTGACAACCGGAATTCCACCACCACCAACTGTAATGACTACATGATGATCTTTCAACAATGATTTAATAATCATTTTCTCTTTTACATCAATCGGCATCGGACTTGGAACAACTCTTCTATAGCCTCTATTTGAATCTTCTTTCATTGTAAAACCATGTTCCTTGTGAATACTATCTGCTACTTCTTTTGAGTAAAATGCACCAATCGGTTTTGTTGGATTAGAAAACGCTGGATCATGCTCGTCAACAATTACCTGGGTTACAATAGTTGCCACAGATTTTAAACTACCGCGCTTCTTTAGTTCATTCCCTATCGCATTTTGTAAATGATATCCTATATATCCTTGACTCATTGCTCCACATTCAGGAAAAGGCATATCAGGTGTGCTTTTTGATTCAGTAAAGGCAAGTTGTATCATCCCAACTTGAGGACCATTCCCATGTGCCAAAACAACTTCATGGCCTTCTTCAATCAATGTCACAATCTGTTCTGCTACAAATGCTACCAATTGTTGCTGTTCTTCTGCAGTCTTCCCTAAGGCGTTTCCCCCTAAACTAACAACAAATCTACTCATTGGCATCACGTAAAGTAGCAAGCATTACAGCTTTAATTGTATGCATACGATTTTCAGCTTCCTGGAATACTACAGATTGTGGCGATTCAATCACTTCATCTGTTACTTCCATTTCTCCATTTTTAACTCTAGGATAAGAATCTTTAAACGTGTCTGCCATATCTTTTCCTACTTCGGTATCTTTTCCGTGGAAGGCAGGTAAACAATGCATAAAAATCGCATCACTATTCGCGTTATCCATCATTGTTTTATCAACTTGATAATCATGCAACAATGCAAGTCGTTCTCCCCATACTTCTTTTGGTTCTCCCATAGAAACCCAAACATCAGTATAGATGACATCAACATCATTTGTTCCATCCATTTTATCTTCTGTAAAGCGAATAGTTGCACCAGTTTCCTCAGCAATTTTATTACATGTATCAATAAGTGCTTGATCTGGCCATAGTTCTTTAGGTGCTACACCAGTAAAATGCAACCCCATTTTTGCGCTACCAATCATCAAACTATTCCCCATATTATTTCTAGAGTCCCCAACGTATGTAAACTTGATTCCTTTTAAATAACCAAACACTTCCTGAATGGTAAGAAAATCTGCAAGAATTTGTGTTGGATGGTATTGATCGGTTAACCCATTCCAAACTGGTACACCAGAATACTCTCCTAAGGCTTCAACATCTTCTTGTTTGTATCCTCTAAACTCAATACCATCATACATTCTTCCTAAAACCCTTGCCGTATCTTTTACCGACTCTTTTTTATTCATTTGTGAACCATTTGGACCTAAATAGGTTACACCCATCCCTAAATCCATTGCACCAACTTCAAAAGCGCATCTTGTTCTTGTTGAATCTTTTTGAAATAGAAGTACAACATTTTTATCTTGTAAATGTTTATGCGGAATCCCAGCATACTTCTCCTTCTTTAACTGTTGAGATAAATCAAGTAAATACTTAATTTCCTCACTTGTAAAATCAAGTAACGTAATAAAATTTCTGTTTTTTAAGTTCATAATGTCCTCCTATTTATTTAAAAGTTCACGGTAAATTGGCATACTCATACACCTTGGTCCACCACGGCCCCTAGATAATTCACTAGAGGGAACTTCTAATGTCTTAATTCCTTCTTTTCGTAACATTTCATTGGTGACATGATTTCGCTCGTAAACAACTACTTTTCCAGGTTCAACACAGAGTGTGTTTGCCCCATCATTCCATTGTTCTCTTCCACTAGTAATCAAATCACTTCCACCGCAATTAATCAGTGTAATTGGGCGCTTTAGATGTTTCTCCAAAATCTCTTCTAATGTAGTTACCACTTTAGAAACAGCATATCCTTCATCCTTTTTAATAACTTCAAAAATTGTCAATTCTTTCATTATTCCAGGATGAATCGTAAATATTCCATAATCAATCTGAGTAAAAACTGTATCTAGGTGCATAAACGCTCTTGTTTTCGGAATGTTAAATGCCAAAATTGTCTTAAAAGATGTATCTTGAGAGAACAAACGTTCAGCAATCGTCTCAATTGATCTTGGATCAGTTCGCTTAGAAATCCCTATAGCAATTGTATCATCAGATAAAACTAGTAAATCTCCACCTTCACTATGATATCGATCATGTCGATTATAATAAAAAGGGATATCCTCATGTTCAAATCTTGGATGATAACGGAACATATATTCACTAAACAAAGTCTCTCTAGATCTTGTATCCGTAAACATTTTATTGATAACTACTCCTCTTCCCACACTTGAAAATGGATCCCTTTGAAATAAAATATTGGGCATCGGATCTGTAAAAAAAGGATATTCATTTTCTAACATATCCATAATTGAACTACGGTGATCATAATCAATATCATGAGTTCTTATACCCTCAATCATTGTCTCAACCATTTTATTTAAGTCTAAATCATCTAGAAATTTATAAATCGCTTCTTTGATTGATTTTGACTTAATATTTGATTCTTCGATAAATTGGTTGATAAAATTCGATTTTACCTCTGGGTGATGTTTTAAGGACTCAACCACCATGTCTTTTATATAAAGTACTTCAACACCTTCATCTCTTAAAGTTTTCGCAAAAGCATCATGTTCTTCTTGCGCCACCTTTAAGTATGGAATATCATCAAACAACAATCGTTCCAATAAATCTGGTGTCAAGTTTTCTAATTCCTTACCAGGACGATGTAAGAGAACTGTTTTTAACTTCCCGATTTCAGAAAACACTTGAACGTTCATACGCTCACTCCTTTCAAATCACTTATATACTCTTGGTACTCTCGAAGTAACTTGACAAATTACCTCATAATTAATTGTATCTAATCTATTTGCCACTTCATCAATCGTAATAAGTCCACCAAATAAAACCACTGGTGTATCTATATTTATATTGTCCTTGATTCTAACAAACATTTGATCCATACATATACGTCCGATAATTTCACATCTATTCCCATCAATTTCTACATAACCGCCTTGATTTTTTCGAATAAATCCATCTGCATATCCTATTGGCAAAATTGCTATTTTTTCGTTTCCTTGTGCTTGATATGTAGCTCCGTATCCAAGTTTTTCACCATATGTTAAATATTTGACTTCAGATACATGAGTGATTAGTTTACATGTGTTCATTAAAAAATCCGTCTCTTTATCTAGTGTTAATCCATATAAGCTAATTCCCAATCTAATATGTGTCGTGTAAGGTAGATTAACCTCATACTTTATTGCACTACTTGAATTCGAGACATGAATCATAATATCACTATGGTCAATCATTGATAAGAATTGTTCGAATTTCTCTTTTTGACTTAAAAAATAAGGATAATTATTATCAGCTGTGGCAAAGTGAGTATATACCCCTACTAATTTTGTATTACTCTGTTGTTGTATTTTTACAAATGCATTTTTTGCGTCAGTTAAATCTTTAAACCCTAAACGGTTCATACCTGTATCTATTTTAAGATGAATCAAGAGTTCTCTATCCATTTGCAATACTTCTTCTAATTGTTTATTATTGCCAACAGTCACTTGAATCTGATAACTTGCAGCAATATCAAAATCACCATGATTACAGACGCCCATCATTAATAGTTTTATATTGGGATATTTGTTTCTTAGTTCGATTGCTTCTTCAAGTAAAGAAACAGCAAAGAAATCAACTCCGTTTTGATAGAGTTTATCGACTACTTCAAATACTCCATGTCCATATGCATTAGCTTTAACAACAGGAATAACAATTTTTTCTCCAACTTTTTTTTGAATCATTGAATAATTCTCATAAAGATGGTCCAAATTAACTTTTAGATAGGTCTTACGATACATCTTTATACACCTTCTTAACATACTTGGATGTCATCAAACTTAATATTGACGAATATGTGAGGCGAAAAGAAATAATATCTCCAACTTTATAATCATTGATTGAATCTGTTACATCTAAAATGATATGATCACTGCTACTTCCTATAGCCTCTATTGTATCATATGGAATCAGTTCTGTGTGGTCAACATCTTGTGCTCCAATTGCAATAATAGCTCTTCTCATTTCACCTTTATCTTTAAATATCGGTACTTTGCCAAAAGCATTCATACCTATTGTACCTATCGGAATAGATGGTTTGTCTTTAATTTCAACTATTTCCGCTTTCAAAGTAAAAATATCAGTATACATTTGGTCTAAATAATCCCCAAATGCTGTTTCCCTACCCAATACGATTGCTTCTCCTAAACGGATATTGTTAATTTCTTTGGGTATTTGATTTTGCAACAAAAGTGTCAAATTACTTGAGTTACCACCACTAATAATATCCAAGGTTATATTGAAGCGATCTTCAATTTGGATTTTGTATTCGACCAATCTTTTCAATGTTTCTTCAGTCGGTATGACCCCACCATAACACGTTAAATTGGTTCCTATTCCTCTTAAATTTATAGCCTTCAACTGAAGGATAGCATTTATGGTCTTAAAAACTTCATTTTCATTAAAAATACCCTCTCTTAAATCACCCAGATCAATCATGAGTATAACATCATGTTTTACATTCAATTCTTGTGATGCTTTATCAAGTAAAACAATTGTTTCAAGTTCAGAATTCAATGATATATTTGAATATTTTACTACTTTTTCAACTTCTGAAAGCATTGGAATTCTAAGTAATACTTTGGGAATTTTTGTATCCATACTTTCTAGATTTTCAATTCTAGAATCCGCAATGAAATCAACTTTCTCCTCATTCATAATGTTAATGATTTTTTGATCAGCACAAAAAACTTTTGAAACAGCCATCAATGTCATATTTTTTTGATGAACTAAATCCAAAAGATATTGCAAATTATGCTGATATTTTTTTAAATCTATTACAATCTGTGGATACATCTTATCACTCGATTCTTAATGATTTTTTTAGTAATTCAAATGTGATATTTGGATGCTTTAAAGCAACGACACCTACACTTGCCATAATATAATCATGATCACGGAGAATTTTAACACCCCTACTAGGCATCATTTTCGTTTGGTTTCTTTTGAGATAATCACGTACAATTTCTTCTGTTTCGTGTAAGTTTATTAACGCGCCTCCAGTTAACACAATGTATTCCACACAAGATAAATCTTTACCTTCTGGGATAATTTTTTGTCCTGAAGAAGTAAACACTCTTCGTAAATCACCAACGTGTCTATCTAATGCTTTATGAGTACACCTTTTTGCCAACTCATATACAAGATTTCGCTCATTTTGAGTTCTTGGCATATATGTGTAATTCTTTAATACTTCTTCTAACTCTTCTTTAGAAATGTTTAATAATTCCTCTAATTCTCCATCACCAAATAATTTAACAACATTTTCATGATTGATAAATACCCCCAAATCGCCTTCAACAGTTCTTTTTTGTAAAGGTTCTCCTTCAAGATATTTTTTAAAATCATCACTTGGTTCAGCTACTGAATGAATATCAGTAGTTGCTCCACCTACGTCAATTGTAATAATAGGACCTAATTGCTCATACAAAATCATTGTTGCTTCCATCACGCTACCTGGTGTCGGCATAATCTTTTGATTTACCATATCAGTAATATGTGCCATTCCTTTTGCATGAACAATATGTTCTTCAAACGTTTCATAGATAACTCGTCTAAGTGGTAAAATATTGAGTTGATCTACTCTAGGATAAACATTGTCAACAATTTTAAGTAAGTGATTTTTATTTTCATTTGTAAACAATTCTCTAATTTCACTTTGATTTTCTATGTTACCAGCATATATAATCGGAATGTCTAATGCCATTTTCAGTATTTTTTTCATATTATATAGTGCAGTTTCAGTTTCACCATAGTCTGTTCCACCAGCTACAATAATCATATTTGGTTTAAGCTTATTAATTTCCTCAATATTTCTAGTAGACAATTTCCCAGCAGTGACAAGATGAATATTAGCACCCGCATTCAACGCTGCTTCTTTAGATGCACGTACAGTCATCTCATACACTAACCCATGGACAGTAACTCTTAATCCTCCAGCAGCACTACTAGAAGCAAACATTTCATGATACTCAATGTCTGATGTTTTTAAATATCTTGCGAGATCATTTATCGCTGTTTTTAATCCCTCATTAACATCACTATCAACCGTAGTATTTGCCACCCCCCGACCAAGAAAAATCGGTAAATTGTTGTTCACATCAAATGCGTTTACAATTGTAGTTGTGCTCCCAATTTCCGCTACTAGAATATCTATTTTCATTTTTTATCCATCATTTCTTTATGTTGGTCAATCACAAAACTAGCTATATGGATTCCTTTTGTACCTCGCCCAAATCCTTGATCCATTTTATTTTTTCTCGCAATTTCAGGTGTAACTTGTGTACCACCAGCTATCAATATCAATTGGTCTCTTACACCTTTTTCTACAGCATAATTATGTAATTTTAACATACTTTTATAGTGAACTTCATCGTGACTAATAATCGTCGACATCATGATGACTTGTGATTTTGTTTCAATCGCCGCATCGACAAATTTTTCTATTGGCACACTAGTACCTAGATACTCATAGGCTATACCATATTTCTCAACACCACCATGTTTAATATCAAGAACTTCTCGAATACCAACACTATGTTCATCATTTCCCGCTGTACCAGCAACAACTTTAATCGGATGCTTCTTAACATAATTGATTACATCATCTTCTGAATGACTTTTCACCACTTCTGGAAGTTTTAAATCATCAATTTTAATATCAAAATCAATTACTCCTTTTAGTTGTATTCTTGTTCCTTCTGAAGGATGCAAGACTTCTTTGTGGATAATCTCGACGTTCTCAAGATTCATTTTTTTCCCTGTTTGAATCGCTGCAGCTTCAGCAGTTCTTATATCCGTTGGGAAAAATAAATCCACAGTAACTGTCCCATCACCTAACCATTCAACCTCGGGTTTTAATAATCCACCTGATCTATATTTCTCAGTAGAATCTAATCGTAAGTAGACATTGTCAGTTTCGTCTAGCTCGTCAATAAAAGTAATCATATCTGGATGTTCAAAAGTACAACCGTCAATTAATTTTGATGGCTCTTCAACATATTGTTTTCCATATTGTTCAACATTATTATATCCGAAATGAGCCGTAACAGGTGCCATATATCGTTTATCTCTTTTTACAACAGTGTTCGCTCCGACTCCTCCGTTTATGTCTCTTTTTATACCATCGCCATTACGCCCAGGATACTCTCCACTATCAACAAACATCCCAGCCTCAACCGCTTCAAAATAACCGCCCATTTCAATGATTTCTTCAAGCATTAAAACAGCACGTTCTTGTATTTCACGTTTTTTCTCAACGAGATAGCCTTCGTCTTTTAATCCTACCATAGACAATAAGTCATCCATACCCACTAAGGCTTGTTTCGCTGTATCTAACGCTTCTATATTATAAATATGCCAAGGCACATTACGTCCCTCATCAGGTGTAATTGTTGATTGAATATCAGCGCTAGTCAATCTTGAAATCAACAAGTTTAATACATGCGTCACTGTTGCCTCTCTTGTTGAAGAGTCCATGTATTTTGTATTCATTTGTGCACGCATTTTATAATCGCTAAAAAACTCTCTTAAAGCGACTGCGTAAGGGAGATTCAATTTTATATCTGGTGTTGGTGAAGCTGCTGGAGGAACCGTTGATAATGCAATGTTTTCTTTTTTTATTCCCGAGCGTTCACTAAACACAGAGTTAATCGCATGCTGGACCAAAAGCTCCGGCATGACTTTCCATGCATCTCTTGCAGTTGCATTAGCATTATGAGCACCATCAATTTGTGCCATATTTGCATATGCCATAATATGTTTACTCTCAGCTGCATCCACAAAACTTCTTATAGCATTTATATTTCTATACAATACATTGTATTGAGGATCTTGATGTGCTCCATTAACACCCTCTTCTGTAAATAGCACAGCGATTTCCGGACCAGCAACCCCGGATACATAAGAGTGATAATTGATAGGGCGGCCAACTTCTTCTTCAATAATATCTAATGCTTTCCTCTGAGCTCGCAACTGTTTTCTTGTAACCGGTATTCCTCCAATTCCTTGTGGAGTTCCTTCTAATAAACCATCGAAATGAGACTGCCCAGCTGTACGAATAACCATAACATGATCGGCTCCATGATAAGCAGCCATGCGCATTCTTCGAATATCATCTTCAAATCTACCCGAAGCAATTTCAGTGGTGACCACACAATCAGGTTGAGGATCAATATTTCCTAAGCTTCTTGAACTAGGAAGAGGAACAAATCTTTTTAAAGAAGGACTAACCTGTTCATATCTGAACTGCCCAATTTTTTGCGGTGAAATGTCTCGCCATACCCAACCTCTTTTTTGGGGATGATAATGTTCTATATCTTTCAATATTTCTCGTACGTCTAACTTTTCATTCGGTTTGATATTATTCATGATTAAAAAACTCCTTTACAAAGTCTATTCCATCTTTTTCTTGAAGCAGTACCCCTGCTTCTTTTAAAGAAATGTGATGTTTCTTTGCAAGAATATAAACCGCATGTCCAGCTCCATAAGGCAATAATTCTTCTTCTGACAATGCATCCACAATACCTTTTGCTTCTATACTTGAGAATCCCATGCGCAATAATACACTACGCTCAATTGATTTTGAAGTATTTTGATAAGCCAAATCGACTAATGGATCCATCATTTTATTGGCCAACTCAAAAAAATATGCTTTCAATTCTGTATCTTTCATATTTTTCAAGTGTTCTCGACGTTCTTGAAAATCATCTTTACGTTCTATCATATAAGCCTCCTACAATATCTTTGTTAGTTGTTCGGTTGTAATATTCAACTCTTCAATCAAAAATTCTTTATCTTTATTCGTTAGTTCATCCACATTAATGTGTTTCATGTAACTTTTTCTTAAAGTATCTAATTCTATTTCTTTATATTTGATGTAAGACCCATCAATTGGGAAGATTATGTTCTTACCTGGTTTTTCATCAAATGGATTACCAAAAAACAATTCTACATTGTTTTTTTTCGCAAATGATAATTGAGGCTGACTATGCTTCCCGGCTCCTGTATATTCAGTTTCCTGAACAACAATAATCTCATCTTCTTTCATTTCTTGAGCAAGTGCAAAAGCTGCCGCAAGTGAAGTATTCCCCGCGGGACCTCTTTCCATACCCTCTAATAAAGCTAGTGCTTCTGTAATGAAAAATACACTTCCTTGATTCATAGTCAAATAACGATCCATGTAACGAAGTGGTCTTGCTGCACTTCTTGGAACATCACTACGGTCAGGGAATGTACTAAAAGGAATTCCAAAACCAGTGTGTCCTGTCGTAAAAGACTTACGGTTGAAATCATGATCACTTGCCATATGAAGACCATACAAATCAACACTACAACCAATAATCTTTGTCGTTGTAGCTCCAGCCCTTTTCAGGCCTCTAGCTGTTCCTGTTAGGTTTCCTCCACCTGCATTCGTTACAATAACTGCCTCAGGATATTTTCCCTCTTTTTCCAGCATCTTCTCAGCTATTTCAAAACCTAGAGTCTCAACACCATTTACACCATAAGGAGAATACAATGAAGCATTAAAATATTTTGTCTCATCAAGTAATTTTAAAAACATATAAAACAATTCTGGCCCAACGCTAAGTTGTACAACTTCTGCTCCATATGATTCACATTTTCTTGCTTTTTCAAGAATTTCTGGTTGACTGATGTTTTTCGAATCAAAAGTCTCCTGTACAATGATACATTTCAATCCTTCTTTTGCAGCTAACGCCGCAACAGCTGCACCGTAATTTCCACTAGTAGCCGCAATGACTCCTTTGTAGCCTAATTCTTTCGCTTTATACACTGATAAAGCTGCTCTTCTAGCTTTATATGATCCACTTAAATTCGCTGCTTCATCCTTAATAAAAATTCTTGCACCATATCCCTTTTTGGCATACTTTCTTGCATAAGCAGTGATATTGCGTAATTCAACTAGCGGTGTGTTCCCCACCATGTTTTTCTTCTGTATCTCACGAATTTTATCTATTTGATACCCTTGATCATCCATCATTTTCTCATAATCAAATCCAATGCCTTCAAATTCATAAGCATCGTAATCTATTCCTACAGATTCCATCATAATACGTTTCTTGTCATTCATGATTTCACTATATTTGCTATTCATTATTCTCACCTCCATAAACATCTTTGATAATGATCTCACGGATTTGTAATAATTCTTCCACAAAATCACCAAAGCCATGTTTGTAAGGTGGCTCTATTTCTTTAACTCTTCCATATTCAATTCGACCAGTGATTGTTTTAATGTGTGCATAATCAAACAATTCTCCTTCTTCGAGCATACGTCCTTTTACCCACATTTTTAAAGGCACTTTTTTTGTATCTTCAGGTAGATTTTCAGAACGTTCAGAAGGCTGTAATAAAGTTTTCCTAATTCGAACATATGTCCCTTTATCTATATTCATAACTATCTTCCTCTCAATAATCTATTTGGATAGTTTTAACAACTTACTCAACTAAATCTCTCATATCTCCTAAAATCGCTCTTGGAACAGGCAAATCCAACATTGTTTTTAATCCTGGTTTTGCATTGAGAACATGTGGAATCATATTAACACACATAGCTATTGTCCCTATTCCTCCATCTATTTCAGGAGTAATCGCCATATGAACTTCTGGTGTTCCTTTAATATTAATGTAATCTCCCGTGGAAGTCCCTTCCAACTCAGGTTCGATTTGTTGAGGATGTTTCATATCTATAAATACTTTTCCATCAACAATTCCTTGACCTGTCATATTAACACCTGCAACATGACCAGCTTTGACATATCCATATTTACTTTTTCGCTCAACGTTAGAAACAATTGCTTTCATTTGTTGCTCAAAAGAATCGATTTTGACGCCAATGGCATCTGCAATCATGTGAATACTTTCGCTAAACCCAACATGCCCCGATAATGTATTGTTTTTGACACCTTCATCAAATTTTTCTTTTGTGATTCCTACGCCCTGCTCTTCCATCACTGCTGGACCAAAAGGGCTAAGACTATTCACTCGATTTGCTTCTATATATTTTACGTCAGTCATCACTCCACTTAAAGCAACAACCAATAAATCCATAATAAATCCAGGATTAATCCCGGTTCCTAAAACAGTTACGTTGTTTGCTTTTGCTATTTTGTCTAGTTCTTCTGCTAATTTAGGTTCTTGTGCTTTAGGATAAGCCATTTCCTCAGCAGTACTAATAACATTAATTCCCCTTTCTAAAATCATCTTCATTTTAGAAAACGCCTTTTTAGTAAATGAATCCGTTGCAAGTAAAACCACATCACATTGTTCTTTATCTAACAATCTCTCAATATTGTCATCAATAATAACTTTATTATACTCTGATTTCTCTTCGTTTAAAACTTCATACAATGGTTTACCAACTAAATCTGGATGAAGATCACAAACACCAGTTATTGATACACCTTTCTTAGTTAAGAGCATTTCAGCCATACCTTTACCCATGGCTCCAAATCCCCATATTACAATTTTAATATTTTCCATGTCGCACTCCTTTTTTGTTTTATATTTATTACCACAATATATCATATCATAAAAACGCTTTCAGCAAAATACTTTTACTAGAATAAATCATTATTTTTTTACAAAAAAAATTCTACCTTATTTTATAGACATTATAAATATCTTCTGTTCAATATAACCATTAAAAAAGATGCTGATAAAATATTGTTAATCAGCATCTTCCCATCTCTATCTTAATTAACCAAACATTGACAATCCTAGCTTAAATGCTTTTTTATTTATTTCAATGAATTGAGGTTTTACTAAATCTTCTATTGCTTCAATAATTGGTAGTTTTTCTAGTTTCATCGCTTTCACCAAGACACCTAACAAAATAATATTAAGTACTTTTTGATTGCCCAATGTTTTCGCTTTTTCTGTTGCATCATAAATATATGTGTGTTCACGTTCTTTTAAATAATCAATAATATCTTCAGGGTTTTTGGTCTTTCCTGCTTGAGTTAACATTGAATGAATCTTTAAATCATTAACAATGAGAATTCCGTCTTTTTTTACATAATCTAAATATCTAACTGCTTCCATTTGCTCAAAGGCAACTAGATAATCTGCTGATCCCTTTACGACTACTGGAGATGAAATATTCTCTCCAAAACGAATATCACTAGAAACACTTCCACCACGTTGACTCATCCCATGAATTTCACTCATCTTTACATCATATCCTGCATTCAATAAAGCTTGGGTTAGAATCTTAGTTGATAAAATTGTTCCTTGGCCACCTACTCCAACCAACTTAACATTTTTAAACATATTTCTCATCCTTTACAATAGCATCATATGGACATATTTGTAAACAAACATCGCATCCTACACATGTAGTTTCATCGATACTCATTTTTTTCGTTTCAGGATTGAATACTAAAGATGGACAACCACTTCTTAAACATGCTTTACATCCAACACATTTGTCTTCTAAGACCTTATCTTTTGTTTTCCAAGCATTTGTATATTGTTCTATATCTTCATTCTTATACTTCTTCTTTAGGACACATGGCCAATCTGTAATAATAACTGATGCCTCATTCAATTCTAATGCCCAGTTTATCGTTTCTTTAACTATTTTCAAATCATTTGGGTTGATTTTTCGGACATGCTTTATTCCAATTGCTTTGACAATCGCTTCAATATCAAGGGGTGTGTTTTCTTCTCCCTGTAATTTATATCCACTTCCTGGATTATCTTGTTGCCCTGTCATTCCAGTAATACGATTATCTAAAATTACATTTATTGTCTTCCCATTATTATATACAGTATTAATCAATGAATTAATTCCTGTATGAAAAAAAGTTGAGTCCCCCATAATAGACACGAGTCTTCTATCATCGTTAGGATTACGATCTATCACACTTTGTGCCCCATGGCCACTACTAAAAGCTGCCCCCATACAAATGAGCCAATCCATAAGATTATACGGTTCACCAACTGCTAAACTATAACATCCGATGTCTCCTGCAACGATTATCTTCTTTCGTTTCTTACCAAGTTCGTAGAAAAATCCTCTGTGAGGACATCCACTACAAAATGTAGGTGGTCTATTTACAACTAAATCCATATTTGGCTGCAAAATATCCATATTTTCATGTAAAACAGCTCTTTTAATAACATCCGGAGTCATTTCACCTGTATATGGAAAAATATCTTTACCAAAACATTTTTTACCCATATTTTTGACAAATTCTTCAATATAAGGATCATTCTCTTCTATAATATAAACCTTTTCATGATCATCACAGAATTTACTAATAAGGTTTTTTGGAAGTGGATTCGTAAAACCTAGTTTTAAATAATCTGCTTCTTTACCAAACGCTTCTTTTGAGTACTCAAAAGCTATACCCGAGGAAATTATTCCAATATTAGATTTGTTATTGATGATTTTATTCCATTTTGTTTGTTCCGAATACTCTGCTAATGCTATAAGTCGCTTTTCAACTTTGTGTCTTAATTGACGACCAATTGCAGGTACTGCAACATATTTAGAAAAGTTTTTTTCGTAAGGAATTAACTCTTTTTCTTCTCGTTCACCTAACTCAACAATACTTTTAGAATGACAAACTCTAGTTGTCATTCGATATAAAAGTGGAGTATCATATTTTTCGCTTATATCATAAGCATCTATAATCATATCTTTTGCTTCTTGGCTATTAGATGGTTCCATCATAGCTATTTTAGCAAATTTTGCGTAATTACGATTGTCTTGTTCGTTTTGACTTGAATGCATACCTGGTTCATCTGCACTAATAAGTACACTACCAGCAGTAACCCCGGTATACGCAAAAGTAAAAAGTGGATCAGCAGCTACATTAACTCCTACATGTTTCATTGATGCCAAACTTCTTCCTCCGGCAATTGATGCACCTATCACTGATTCAAGTGCAACCTTTTCATTTGGTGCCCATTCAGCAATAATTTCTTTGTACAGTCCAATATTTTCAAGTATTTCCGTACTAGGTGTTCCAGGATAAGCTGATGCAAAAACAACCCCTGCTTCATAAGCTCCCCTAGCCACCGCTTCATTTCCAGTTAGTATTTTTTTCATTCTTTCACTCCCATCAAAAGTAAGCGCTTTTATTTGCACAAAAATATTATATCAAATATAAATATAAAACTCAAAGGTTAACTGCGAGTTTTGTAAAAGCGCTAACACTTTATTGTGATAAAGAAAAAGATAACTATTTTAAATAGTTATCTTACTTATCGTAGTATACCCGTTATGGAAGCCATAAGCATCTGTTTTTTCTGGTAATTCTTTATTAATTACAATTCTTCTATTAGGGTAATAATGACCATCAATCAATTCTGGTTTATATTCATATTCATGATGAAAGACCTCAACATTATCTAATAAGCCATTCGACTTCTCAAATTTCTCGCGTGGAAAATTTACATTTAAAGTGTATTTTCCGGAATACATTTTTTTATTTATAATATATTCAAAAGTTTTTTCAAATTCACTTTCCACCATTCTAAATCCTTTTCTATCAGAAGAAAAAGCAACTGTATTGAATCCAAAATATTGGGCTTGTAAACACGCTCCAACTGTTCCTGAATATTTTGTATCAAACCCTAAATTATAACCATCGTTAATACCTGAAACTACCAAATCTGGCCTCAAGTTCAGTCCGCCTAATGCAAAGTTTACACAATCTACAGGTGTCCCTTCCACGGAGAATTCTTGATCATTAATCTTGTTAACTTTGAATCCTCCTATTGATAAACTCATACTTTTTGCACTTTGTTCTTCTGCCGGAGCAACTGTGTATACCTTACCATATTTTTCCAATACTACTTTTGCAAATTTTAATTTTTTAGATTGAATTCCATCATCATTGGTTAGTAGAATAATCATTTAAAAACCTCCGTATATATTTCTTTTATAGACTCGCCAAATTCATTTTTAATAAGAGTTTCAGCATCCTCCAGTTTCCCACCTAACACCAAACATGCTGCAGCATTAATATCTGTAAATGTAACTGTTTGATTTAGTAAGTATAAATCATCGTTATGTTCTTGTAATTTACCGTCATTAATTAGTTCACTTCTCAGTTTATTTATACTATTACAGCCTGAACAATTAAATGTTTTTTTTATAAAAGAGGACTTTTCTAAAACCAACTGTTTTGAGTCCTTGATAAATTTACATGTTGCATATAATTTATCGTTTCTATCTTTAATATAAAATATCATATAATCACACTCCTATTATATTTTAGCATAAAATAGAATCAATTTCTTATGAAACACAAATTATAATACATATCAAAATTAAAAAGCATACCATTACCAAAAAGTATAAAAAATATAAATACTAAATTTAGTTTTTGATATGCTTCTTGGTTAAGTTAGTCTTTATTTCCTTTATTAATAGTTAAAGTAATTCCTAATAATATAAAGAAATAAGTAATCGGTACAATAAATACCAACCAATTATATATATTATTATTTTGCGTGATTGCAAGTCCAGGGAACATCAACAAAGCAAATAGAGGTAACGCCATTGAGATCGCTGTTCCACTTCCTACAACCATCTCTTCTGCAACGGGAGATTCAAAATCTTGGTCCACTCCTTTAAGAAGTGCTAATCCTGTTGATGCAGTTCCAGTTAACATTCCAAACAATCCTAAAAAGTAATGAATAAAATATTTTTCACTATAAACTTTTTTTACCATAAATGAAATAAATAAATAAGTAAATATAGTAGCAAATATGGCCAGGACAATTACGAGCAAATAGTATTCCTTGATAGACTCAATTGTGATTGTCATAACAGCAGCAGCGATTAAAAAGTTAAAAGCTAAACTACTTATATTAGAAAGTATATAATTATTAGTTAAAAAGTTGATATTTTTACCCTTACTCTCAAATGCAAGCAAAATTTTCTTAAATAGGAGAGCATATAAAATACCAATTAAGAAGTTAAATCCGTGTGCCACACCTATAAATGTTTCTCCTATGGAACCAAATAAAGGTAAGAAATGATTTTCAAGAATTACTAATGTAATATAAACCATCGCATAAATAACAAAGATAATAGCCATTTGTGCAGTTAAAGCATCAAAAACACGTAGTTCTTTAATTGACTCAAATTCAAATTTTTCTTTAATAGTAGAGTTTTCTTTGTGAACCCTATCTACATCAAGGTTATGCTTTCTGGCCAGATAGTTTAAAGCAGATACTCCTACAGTTCCACCTACTACAAATCCTAAGGATGCTATGGTTGCGCCTAATGCTCCACCCTCAAGTAATTTACCTACTCCTTCAGCGTAACCAATTCCAATTGAAGTTGCTAATCCTGGTCCTTGACCGAACCCAAGGGGTAATAACAGTCCAGCACCTAAGAAAATATCCGAAAAGAATAGAAAAACAATAGTAACACCGATTATAGCCTGTAGTAAGTATGCCATAACAATAATCATTCCAGTTGACCATACTTTTTTGTTAGTCGGATTTTTATCTCTTTTTAATGACAAAGCAATAAATCCAATAGCTAATGCGTGGTATACTATATTATGCAATATCCCTTCTCGATCTATCGTAATAACATTAAGAAATCCATTAGATAATAATAATCCAATTAGACCCGCTATCAAAGCAGTTGGTATAATTACTTTATTCAAAAATGGAAGTTTCTCCTTAATAATTTTCGCAATAAATAATAAGACTCCCAATAATACAAAATAATTCATAGAATTCCAATTTTCAACAAGGTCTAACATATATTTGCCTCCTATAGTAAATGATTTAATTAACTAATATTCATTGTACCATAGAATACAATTGAGAAAAATATATTTTGCTTTATTATTCTATAATTAAAAAATCTATAATATATCTTTTCAAATAATTTATTTGATTTATATTATAGTCAATATGTTTGTGGTTTTTTTTATGAATATCGTATTCCGGAAGAATAATTAGCGCATAATTAATGATAGTCCATTCTGAAGAAACATAGTTAGTGAGTAAATCTTTGTATATAATCAGTTCTAATTTCTTTTTTTCCCAAGTAGGTTTTATTTTTTCAAAGCTAGAAACCATTCTTAATTCAATTATTAACAATTTATCTCGATATTTCAGGATATAATCAATCCGCATTTTTTTGGACATCTTTATGACATATTCAGAATAGATACTTATTTGTCTAAAATCGTCTCTAGATAAATTTTTTTCTAACTCAACAAATAGTTGATCAATTATTTTAAAACTATCTAACCAAGATACAATTTCTGCAATTGAAACTTTTCTTCTAAACATATTTTTTTCTTTAAAAAGATTTATAAGTTCAAGAGAGTATTCTTTACCTCTCACAGATTCTCCTCTAGAATTCATAGTTCCAGAAGATATTCTCCATTTTTTATAAATATCCATTTTTTTATAAAAATTAATAAAATCATAATAGTTCTTAAAACTTAATAATGAATTTTCAACAAATTCTTCGTTCATATTTACACCACCTATATTAAATATTACAAAACAAAGGTAGAAAATTCTTTTTATATTGTATATAATAAAGAAAAAAGGATGAAGTAGAAAAATGGCAAAAGACAAAAAATTCTTTAATTGTTCACAAAAACATGAGATTGATTATTTAGCATCAAAATTTGTAGAACCAAGAGAAATTGTTATCGAAAAGATAATAGAGTTATGTAAAGCAAAGAAAATTCATTATTCGACGCATCAAGAAGCTGAAACTGCTCTTATCAATTCTGGATTTACCAAAAAAAATAAATAAGCAAAAGCGAACTATCATATGTGATATGATAGTTCGCTTTTGTTGAAAATTAGATAAAATAAAAAAGCCGAAAACGGCTTACCTAGTTGTTAAGTGGTGGCTCGGGACGGAATCGAACCGCCGACACACGGATTTTCAATCCGAAAAGAAACAAATACTTTTGAAAGGAAGTGCCTTTATGAGCCAAACAAAAGGAAATACAGTTGACAAAGTTAGTGCTTCAGGAAACCAGTTTTTGAAGTCCTTACTACAAGTTGAAGAAGTAAAACTTACAGAAAAAGAAAAGAAACAAACTGCAAAAATGTTAACCGAAATAATAATTCATGGTGAACTAACCCTAGATTATATTAAGTCTCAAGATATGTGACTACATAATTTCAATATACTGACAAGGGACCAATATAATTATAATAAAGCGGCATAAAACTGTTTTCTAGCAAGATCATCTGAATAATTTTTAAACTCAATATTATTGTTTAATTTAAGTTTTAGTAAATTCATCTCACCGAAAAACTTAACAAGGTTGTGAGCATAGTCAAAGATACTTTTCTCTTCATGAATATAGAATGTGAACTTAGTGTTTGTGTATCTATGCTCTTTCTTTAAGACATTTAAAATATCGAAAAAGAAATAAAAATCAGATTCACCAAATGAATGTCCAATAAAAGTGTACTCTATTATAGAATTTTCATCTAGTTTATTAGAAAACAACGTTGGAATATCTGTGTTGTTGCTAAGTAGTTGAGTCGACTTATTGAAAAATGAAGTGAATTTACTAGAATAATCCTTTAAGTCAGAAATACCAATAATTATCTTAGACCCAAGTTTCCCATGAACATATTTAACCTTTTCTTGTTTGACTTTAAATACTTCAACAGTATTTGTATAGTTAAAAACTATTACTTCAGAAGCTTGATTTAATTGCTTCCTAATTTCAGCATTTGTATCTTTGAAGGAATTACTTATCTTTTCAATTTTTGGTTGCACTTCATTCTTTAAGTAATTGTTAAAATCATCAACAAAATTCATAAAATCCTTTCGTACCTCTTGCTCTATTAAATCACTCCACCTTTGTTCATATTGATTATTAATTACAATAGAACCATTATGATTATCCCTTCCCAAAAATTTAAAACCATAACCTAAAATGAAATTGTAAAAAAATCTTTGATTTGAATTAGTAATGAATACCTCACTGTTAACTCTAAGCACATTATTTCTAGGATATAGTTCAACTTTCGTTTTCATACGTTCAATATTACTTAAAAATATTTTCAGTTCTTCTTCAAAATCTAACCAAGAAGTATCTTTTGATATACCCAATTTATTAAAATAAGATATTAGGATATTGGACTCCTTTAAAGAACTCCAACTCAAATAATCTGAAAACCTTGTAGGCAAATCATGATATAAATCAAAACCATTTCCAATAACACAAACTTTATATTTTCTTACTTTTTCCATAATTTCACCCTCTTTACAAAAGAATACCAATATTTTAGCGCTAAATCAAGAAATATAGTGAAAAGAGCGAACTCACATGAAAGCAAAACTAACATTAGGATACTTTAGATACTATCAAGATGATGGATTACTAGTTGGAATCAAACTTGAGACATTATACATACCTATATCAACACCATTAGCAAACACCTCAAGTAGCCTAAGAATATAATATCTTATTTCCACATATTAGTTTATTCTAAGGTGTTTTTACAAGTACTGAATCGAGAAATATTGGCATTAGAAAAGACCCTTGTATTGAGCCTTTCCTTTGAGTTCAAAAAATCCTATTTTGTATTTGGTCCCATCGATTCTTTTGCATTTCTCATTAAGTCCTTAGTCTTCTCTTCAACCGTAACCTTAATAGCTTCCTTATTATCTACAACAAACTTTACGGTATCAACTACAGCTTTTGTTACTTCTGCAGGTATTTTAGGATCACTCATATTCTCACCCCCTCACATACACTAATTATAATTTATTATAATTAATAATGCAAAAACTATTTAGAAAGGAGCAAACCTACATGCAAGCAAAACTAACCTCTGGATACTTTAGATACTATCAAGAAGATGGATCACTAGCTGGAATCAAGCTAGCAACGTTCAAGAACATCGATGCAGCAAACGGATATAAGCTTGATTATGTACGCTATGCTCCTGTAGCTGTTAACTTTATCATTGGTCGCTTCATATACTGGAGTAACCGCAAGAATAAACCTCAAGATTCAATCATTATCACAAATAAAGACTTAGCCAAAACTATCGGATGCCATGAAGTACATGCATCTGAAGTTATGAACCGTATTAGAGATTTATTCGATCTAGAATTCATTCGCCAGGGTAATCGTGGTGGATCTAGAAGAATTAAACTGAACAAAGCATTTATTGAATTTTTAAAAGTATTTACTGAAGATGACTATACTGAGTATGTAGAAACTTATAACATTACCGACTCAAAAGAACTATATGCTCTTAGACAAATATATAAGTATCGTTTATTCTCTTTAACTGATAATCAATTATCAGATGAACAGAAACTAGCAAAGCAAGAATACCTAGAGTACCAACGAAACTTCTTCCATTATGTTGCTACTTCTGACAAGTCTACATACAAGCGTATCGACTTTTTAGATCAGCACCAGGATAAACTTACAAGTATTGAGAAAAAGCAGCTTGAACGTATCAAAAAGGAAAGTAAACTAGGAAAACTAGTTCACTACTTACATAAGGTGCTTATCAAAATAGAGAATCACATCAGCGCAATCTTAATGCGTATGAATGAAGAACCTAAAGAAGAAACAACTGATAATACTGCTTCTACCGATAGAAATAAGACCAAAGGAGAACAAGCCACTACCAAACAGGTCACAGCTCTCAGACAAAAAGAACCTGAAGCTGATGAAGATCATACTCCAACACTCACCAAAATCACAGGAATCGTTAAATTTTGGAATATGATGTGCAGTACAGGGATGCCTGAAGTTAAACGCATCACAGAACAAAGAACACACTCTATCGGTAAACTTATAAGCAAATATGGATATAGAAAGGTGATATTCGCCATAAGAAACACTTCATATCTTTATCATGATGAAGACAAGTATAAATATAAAATGACATTAGAACGCTTCTCAGTACCAAAAACAATTGAGTACCTAATAGATCTAAAAGATTACGACACGAGAATCAATCCTGGGATGAGAAGAGCATCTGGTTGGCAGTTTATGAACTACACCACAATTGAAAGTGATATGCCAGAGTTTAGATCGATTAAAGAAGCTAACTCATGGTTAGAAGCTAATGCATCATAGTCATTAAATTAAACCGTTGATTCCAACGGTCTTTTCCCTTTTGATAACTTCTAGGAGCAGACATGCTCTTTTTTTCTGGAGAAAAAATAGTAATAGATGCTAAGACAGGCACAAAATAAATTCATAGGTGCTAATACAAGTAATAAACAATGTACTTATTAACTAAAAGAAGAACTATTCATTAAAAGATAACTTATTAATTAACTTCTTTTCTATAAGGTTCGATATATCTTTATCAATAAGTGCATGATCATTAGATTAGGTTACGACCTTCACGACTTTATTTCGCTCTGCGCTCACTGTGTTCGCGCTAATTAACAAACAAACGGCCAGCAGAGCTGGCCGTTTGTTTTTTGTTTTGTTTGTTGTTTGTTCATTTGATTTAATATTTTAGGTTTAAAAGATTTTTGTAAGAAGAACGAACGTGTTTGTGTTTGTTCGTAGGGAATAAGATTCATTCTTCATGTCTTGTGATTTCTAAAAAAGTGTAAGTAAAAAGCCGGTGACAGCCGGCTTTTTACAATTAACTACTTGGCAAACATATCCTAAATTTGCAAGTAAAACATTAGTATTTTACCAAAATAAATATAATTTGTCAACTCTAACTATTTAGAAATATATGTGCTATAATACTCATGTACTGGATCTGGCTAAGTTTGACAGAACTTATTTGGAAGCGATTATAACTAATTAACACTACACTATAAACTCGCTCAGGTTAGCTTACCATAACGGATACATGTACAACAATTAACTACGCTACTTGCGTAAATCCTTTATGGAGGTGAGTAATATGGCAAAAGAAGAAAAACAAAAACATATCCCCAACAGTGACCCAAAGCCCGATAAGGGCAATGACTTTGAGAAAGGACATAAAGGTAAGCAAAAAACCTTCCGTCCTGCTCCATCTCATAGTGTAGTCTAGAGGTCTAAATAATGTGTGGTGTTAAGAGCGAGTTTCTAAGTGTAGGAAATGTAGATCCAAAGTTCAAAGCTAAATACGGTGGGGATTGGTTCTTCATTAGAATCAATCCATTACCAAAAGATCACATTAAGGAAGTTATTTATGATATCATTCACTCCAATGACATTGCTATAAATGTTTTTGGACGTCTTGAGCACTCTGATTCTTGTGATGAAAAAGATCATATTTTACATCCTAGATTCTCAAGTATTATACCGAACTTAAAAGATGAAGAATTTTTAGTAGCAATTATGCTACCATCAAATGATCCGTATATTAGTATGGGAAGATTGAATGATCAAATTCTCTTCGTGGGGATTAAACCAAGAATTACTTTTAAAGAGTTTCCAACTCATCCACATATTAACACTTTTGTAAAAGATAGGATTCCACAAAATATTTGCTATTCGACTAATCATAAAATATTTGGTAATACTGTTTCTGAAAGACTAGACAACTCGATAATGCAATTATCACAATGGCTTTTGAGACATATGATTTGGAAGGAACTCGGTTGTCGATATGATGTCAATGATTGGATAGGTGACCAGGCAAATTTGCCTCAAAGACATGAAGTAGTAAGTCAATTGAACCCATTTGGAGATTGTAGATGTGGAAGCCAAGAGATATATCATATGTGTTGTTTACCTACGGATTATTTCAAACTATTTTCTAAAAAGTTAAGCCAAAAAGAGTTAACTAAGTTGAATAGTCAATTTCATAGTTTAGAAAAGTTTTCCGACCACTTTATCAGCTCATTTATACATTACATCCAAGAAAAAGGGGACCAGTAAACCGGTCCCTTTTTGTTTGTTGATTTGATTTGATATTTTAGGTTTAAAAAATATTTATAAGAAGAACGAACGAGCTTGTGTTTGTTCGTGTAAAACTAATCACTACTTGATAATAGAGATTTCAACATCTTTGGTAACCAAAATAAAACTGGAATTAGTAATAACGACCAAATGAATACTGTATAAAAATGTTGAATATTCCTAGTGACAATTTCTCCAGGTTCAGGATAGTAAAAGATGTTGCCGAAATTCTTATTCCCCACATTGATTTTTATCAGTGAAAAAACAGTCAACGGAAAATAGATCAAGCCAAAGTAATATAACCTTTTTCTATTTTGATTTGCAAAAAACGTAATAAATATACTTCCAATTATTACAGACCCCAATGATGTTATCACTTTGTAAAAACTAGTTGACTGAATTGCTAATATTATTAAATAATCAGGTTGAGTACCATCCACACGAATACTCATATTATAAGCTTGTTTAAATCCTAAAACAATAAATATAAAACCAACAAAGAATATAAGTAACGGTAAATATACTTGTTTAGTTATGTTACTCATACAATTCCCCCTTAACTAATTCATATTAAAATATTTACTTACTGTATATTGTGTGTCATATTTATCTTCTAAAGAAGATGGATTAAAAGATATTTCACTAATACTATGTTCCTTGTTAAACTCGGTATTGCTTATGTTGTATGAGAATAAAGAGGTCTGATGCATGAATATACCGTAGAATGAACTAGCACTTCCAGAATATATTGCTTCCATTTCTAAAGTTATGAACTTCATTCCATTGGCGTTTACAAGATTATGTTTCATCACTAGACCATACTTGTCTTCACTAAAATAGTTATTTAATGTCTCAGGATAATTAAAAACCTCTGAGGAAGTGCTATCGCCAACAACAGTTGTCTCTTGTACAATCTGCTTTCCTTTGTATTTAGTCGCAGTTACTAACGAGTTATGTCCAATAGCTAATAGGTCATAATCATCATTCGTAGTACCTTTTGTCCATAACATATTTACCTTAATAAATATTTCGTCATCTCCTATTTGCGAAATAGTTATTTTCATTTGCTTATAACTTGAGGATTCATTTATAGAAGCTTCTGATTTTATTATATCATATCCTCCATATATTGAAACCTCTGTGGAAGATAATTCATCAATCTCTATGAAATCAAATCCCAGTTTAACCAAATTCTCCATTGCATTCCTGCTTATAAAAACATCGTTTTTATTGTAAAAAGATGTTATAGATTCCAAATCATCACCATAATTTTCAAACTGAATTGAAGATGAAAAATCTAAATCGTCTCTATCAAGATATGCAAAATCATATAATTCAGTATCATAATCATCCTCAACACTACCACCAGCACTTAAAGATGGCACCCCCCATGTTATACTAAGTGAAAATGAATTCAAATCTATGCTTTTTATAGCATGACGGTATGCGCCTTTTACCGCAATTTCATCATTTGTTAAAAATGAATTATCATCACCCGAATAAGTTGCTGTCCCCCAAATAGTATTAATAATTTTATGTTGTCTTTCTGTGTAATAACAAGGAGACACCACACAAGAATCCTTGTTTACAAGATCTTGAAAAAGAGCTACTCCAGTATATAAATCGGGCACAAATAAATGATCATCTTCTACTGCGTCATATCCCTTTACATCAACATCAACAATTTCCATAGCATCATCCTGAACTGTATAAGTTGTCATCTTTCCTCCCCAAGAATCTTCAACCAACATTGAGTTCACAGGAATAGTAAACCCTATGACATCACTATATCTAGCGTATGGAACTTTCAACCAATCAACAGTAGTTTTTATAAAAGCCGTATTTTCATCAAGAGCAACAAATGTAATAGTTAGTTTTTTATAAGTTGTTTCAGCAAAACAAGTTTGCTCATTACTATCATAATTACATTCTGAAGAGAGTGGCATATAATCCTCAGACTGAAACAGATTATGATATCTAGAAACAGTTATCCTGTCTAAAAATGAAATTTTCTCCTTTTTTGATTTTTCTTTCTCTATCTCTAAATACACCTTTGACTCACTTAGTTCTTCCTCTTCAACAATTATATTACCACCAATATCTTTTTTATATGAGGACTTAATGAACTTTTCAGAATTCGTTATCTTGACAGGTTTCATTTTAAGAAATTTATTAACTTCCTTTTGAGTTAAATATTCAATTTCAATATCTGCAAATCCCATGCTTAACAGTTGATCGTACTTATGTACAGGCATTGTAACACCTAAACTATTCGTGTACACCTTTTGTCTTTCGAAATTATTATTTTTTGAATAAGAAACATTAAAACTTATGACAGTTATTATAGTTATTAATAAAAATAATAAGATGGTTTTCTTTCCCATGTATACTCTTTCCTCCTTTAGTTTTTTATAATCCTTTATTCTGAATTACTATCAATAAAATCTAACTTCTAAAAGTCTACTGGTATCTTCATTAATAATGAAATCTAATTTCATAAATTCATCCTTTTCCTAATCATACCAAATCAATAATTTGATAATTGGTTAGTCCAAACTATCCTTATTTTCTGGATAGTGCGTTGTTACGATTTGGACATCACGACTACTTATAAAGTTATCAGTAGTTTATTCTTTTATTACTTTTGATATATGGTATACTTATCATGATGGTGGTTCAGGCAAATCCGCATCTGGAAGTGAAATATCACATGCGTTTACTTCAGAAAAAGTATCACATAATACAGTTAGACTAAATATCAAAACTAAAAGTAAAATAGCCTTGTTCACTTTCATTTTCATTTTTCCCCTCCTTTGTATACATCGTAGTATGAAATTTGCAAAAAAAAAAGGACCTCTATAGTCCGTTCAATATTTTCGAGATGATATCATGAAGCAATCAAATCTATATATGTATCATTTAGATAATTTAAGAAGAGGTAGAAAAATAACTGTGGCTTCATTTTGCGATGGAATTTGTTCTGACAGGCACTATCGTAGACTATTATCAGGTGAACAAAACATTACTAATAATAAGATTAATGATTTTTGTAATAAACTTGGAATATCTACAAAAGATTTTTATTATAGTGCTAATGAAAAGGACAATTATGAGTATTCTAAAATAATGAAATTGTACTTGCATCTTTGCAAAAACGACCTAGATGAGTTCAGAAATGAATTAAAAAATATCAAGAGGGAAAGATTAATAAGCAACCAGAATAAAAGATTTCTTGAGTATTGTTTAGTTAGATACCAATATATGCTTAAGAAACTATCAGATCGACATTGTTTAGAACAACTATCGTTGATTTGTAACTATCCCATTAATAAAACCTATGCAAGTTTTGATTTTGTGGATATTATTTCGCTTGTAATTATAGCTGAAATTGAAGTAAAGGCTGAGAAATTAGAAGCTCTAAACCTTTTGAGAAAGATCTTGACATCTAAAAGTTTAGTTTATATAAGTTCCGAATCAAGACATATACTTCCTAGTATTTACGGGACAGTAAGTATCTTGCTCTCGAGATTAGAAAAGTATGAAAAAGCATCATCTGTAGCGAATAGTGGAATCAAGTATTCAATTAGACATTCAAACTTTAGTACCCTTACACATTTATATTATGTCATGTGTTATACATCTTTCAAAATGAACAAAATTGCTCGAGCTGAACAGTATGCGGCTAAATCCATAGCAAATGCTATATCTAGAGGAAATAAATTAGAGTATAAAATGACCTATCGCCTCATAGAAAAGAACTTAAAGGTAGATCCATTATCTTTATTCAATTATTATAGAGAGCATCTTGTGGAGTGAAGGAGAGAATTATTTTGAGTTAGGAAATATATTTCCCTAAGGTATTTTTTCTTGTCACTCTCTCTACGTTCGCGCTAGTCAACAAATAAACGGCCAGCAGAGCTGGCCGTTTGTTTTATGTTTTGTTTGTTGTTTGTTGTTTGTTGATTTGATATTTTAGGTTTAAAAGATTTTTGTAAGAAGAACGAACGAGTTTGTGCCTGTTCGTTTCATTCACGTTGTTGTGGATTGATTTTATATTTTAGGGTTAAAATGATTTTTAAAAATAAAGGGTAGTGATTCTTAGTTTGATTGACTTACCCTATTTGCAAATAAAGTGTATCATTACTATGTATTACTTTAACTAGACTTCATTAGGTTTATTTGATGTACACCCTAATACTCTTCCTATCCAACTACAACTTTTGTGTTACAACAAGCACCATGTAAACAGCATAGTCCAAAATTCGAACAACTATTATCTTCTTTTTTATCGTTCTTTATGTTCTCTGAGTGTCTTATAATCTTCATTATTCTTCCCTCCTTTCTATCGTCCAGTTAAAGTAATATCATAGTTATTACAATTGTACTACCTTGGTACACATACTTCTAAATTCTTTTGATAATTTATGTGAAACAATCACAATTGTCACTTCTGTTAATGATAGCAAGACCTTTTCGATTATCTTTTGGTTTCTTTCATCTAGAGCCGCAAACGGTTCATCAAGTAATAGAATTTCATAATCACTATATAATAATCTTGCTAAAGATATCCTTTGAAGTTCTCCAGTACTAACATTCATCTTTTCCGAATCTAGCACTGTTTCTATACCGTTAGATGATTTTTCAATTAAGTTATTCAGTTGTAGTTTCTTAATAATATCATTGAGTTTATTACTATCATATTCATTGTTCATTATGATGTTATTTTTAATTGAGTCTTCAAAATAGGTTGGATTTTGCGTCATTAGTCTCACTTTAGAGAGGTAATTAGAATCATAATCATAAGAAACTTTCTCATTATTAATCTGTATCTTACCTTCAAAATCAATTATTTCATGACTAAGAATTTTTATAAGTGTCGACTTTCCTGCACCAGAATCTCCTGTCAAAAATACAATATCATTCTTGTCAATTGATAAATTAATGTTTTTTAGAACATATTTATCATCATATTTGTAAGAAATGTTTAAAAGATCAATTTTTTGTATTTCCGAATATTCTTTCCTTCCAAGGTCATTTTCTAAAAGATTAGAAACTTTCTCTCTAATACCAATAGTCGAGTTTAGAGAATTAGAAAACCAACCTAACATAAAAAGAGGAGCCATGATTAAATTAGATATTTGTATTACAAAAACTACTTCTCCTGCTGTAATTGATCCACTTATACTTAAATAAATTGAAACTATGTATATAGCTATAAATAAAATTGAACCCAACAAATCATTCGTTTTTTCTATGAAACTATTAGTGTAGGAGAAAGAAGTATAATCCGTATTGTATTTATCATACGAACTTCTAAAATTTTGATTAATATTTCTATAATATGAAAAAGACTTTATTAAAATGACATTTTTTGAATAATTCTTGATTTTTCTAATAACTTGCTGAAGTGATTCCATTGCTTTTAACCATTTACTATTTACAATCTTTTTTGTAATTTTTATCATGATAATCATTGTAAAAATTGTAACGATAAATGGAAATAAGTAATATATATTTAATTTTGTTATATAGTAAAAGGCTAAAACAAAAGATACTGCTACTGATAATATTCTAAGGATTATGGCATAGTAGTTTTCAAAAAGACTCGACAACTCATTGGTTAATAAGTTAATATCTTTAGATTCATTATTACTTAATGCTAAAGATGATAAGTTCTGACTATATATCGAATCTATGACGTCAGATGTCAACTCTCCTCTCAAGCACTTCATCTCATTATTTACTGCTTTAATATGCAGAATATTAATAACAAACTGTGCTAAAACATACGCTAATCCCAATAAAATAAGTGTGGAAAAAGTATACTCATTAGCACCTGTGATTCTATCTAGATAAATCATAAATAAAAACCCAAGTGAAATAGCTAATATTGAATTAATAATTGTTGTGATTATAACAAAAATAAACTTTGAATAATATGATCTATTCTTGCTTCTGTAAATATATTTAAACATATTCATTACTCCTTTCTCCCTTAACTATGAAAACTTAGTTCAGTTTAGATATTCACCCGCTTATTTTTTTTACGTTACAACACGCTCCAAACAAACAACATAATCCATGATTAGGGCAACTTTCATCAGTGGATGTATTTTTTTTAACAATCGATTCTCTCAAAACTTTCACAATATTCCTCCTTTCCCTTTTGTTTTATTGTTCAAAGTCTTTTTCATTATTGTGATAAATAATACTCTTTAATAAGGTTCTTAATAAAAGATTCATCAAATAAACATGGAGTTGAATTACCTTCAACTCTGTTTCTTTTACAACTTCCCATACAAACTGGCAGTAATCTGCATTTCTCACAATCCTCTATATTTTCATAATCAAATATTGGCTTCATCCATTCTTCGCCAATTTCATTATATTGAATATCACCATCAAATGTTAGTTCTCCTACGCTAACAGAATCATCACCTACAAGAGTATCACAATAATATACTTTTCTATTGGCTCCTATTATGGCAGAGTATTTATTATCTTCTGAGCACCAACTAGTTGTGGGTAATGGTAAAAAATCATTAATCATTCTAATAACTTTTTTACTATTGCGTTTTTTAGATATATAATCAGTAAAATCTTTTTGGTAAGTCAACCCTTCTTCCGTATTATATATATCACATTCAATTTCCTTAATATCTTCACGTGTTGTTTCAAAATTATATACAGGGCGACAATAAATAAAGAATCTTTCGTCTCCACCAACAATATCTACAAGTTCGTTAATTAGTCCATAAACTTCATTCTTGTAAGTTCTTAAAAAATTAATACGCAATGAAAACTCAAATTCTTGATTGCTGCCTAAATTCTTTAAAATATCTTTTAAATTTTTTATCAAGATATCATAAGACCCTCTTCCATCTCTCGTTCTTCTAGTCAGATTATGATATTCTTTTGGTCCATCAAAAGTTACTTGAAAGGTATCTATTCCTACATCTAAAAGTTGCTCGAATGTTTCTTTATCTAAATAGTATCCATTAGTAATTATTGATGAAGTAAATCGTATATTAAACTCTGAAAATTCACTTTTCAGACTTCTCATGAAAGTAATTATATCCTGTTTTTTCAACAGAGGCTCTCCACCATACCAACCGATATTTACGTAATAAGGTGTTGATGTAGAGCGGTCTTTCAGATATCTTTTTTTAATGTATTTTTTTATACTTGAGTAAATTGATTCATCCATACTAGTTCCACCATACTTATAAATAAAGCAATATTCACAAGTAAAATTGCAGTACTCGGCTGGCAATAAAACAAGATTTAGATGATTATTTGAGTTAAAATTATTTAAATATTTGTCCTTGACCTCTTGCAATTCATCTTTGTCTTTTTTTACAATAAACCCTTCTTCTAACAAGACACGAAATGTATCGCTAGTCACATTATTATTTACATCTTCTAATATTTTTTGTACACTTACATATTCTTCGTTTTGAACTTCAATAATAGATCCTGATTTTGTGTTATATAATATTCCACAACCGTCATCTAGTTTTTGAATCAAATTGTAT